>WNFD01000068.1_pt1 | contig 89413 bp, 84 predicted proteins | sample 5400491 | NCBI WGS metagenome assembly WNFD01 (sample SAMN13153343, study PRJNA577476) | soil metagenome | isolation source: 120 cm saprolite under Douglas fir tree site 2 hole 2 replicate 2 | place: USA:California | collected 2015-04-18 | reverse complement strand
ATGGAATGGGCTGCAAACAGCCACTCCATGGTTTCGCAAGGGACCCTGCAGGAGAGGGAAAACTGAGACAGCGGCGCGGACGACCTGTCAATAGAACACGACTGTGGCGCTACTCCATACCGCGTAGCGGTTTAGTCCAGTAGTCAGTAATGTCGCACCGCACATAATTTGACGCAGAGTTCTCATGGGTGGGTCATGTCCTCGGGTTTGACGAGGGCGTCGAATTCTTCGGCGGTGACGTAGCCGAGTTTGATGGCGGCTTCGCGGAGGCTGATGCGGGCGTGGTGGGCGGCTTTGGCGACCTGGGCGGCGTTGTCGTAGCCGATTTTGGGGGCGAGGGCGGTGACTAGCATGAGGGAGTTCTTGAGGTAGTGATCAATTTGCTCGCGGTTGGCTTCGATGCCGCGGACGCAGTGCTCGACGAAGCTGTTGCAGGAATCGGCAAGAAGTTCGACGGAGTGCAGATAATTGAAAATGATCACGGGCTTGAAAACGTTGAGCTCGAAATTGCCTTGGGAGCCAGCGAAGCCAATGGCGGCGTCATTGCCCATGACTTGCACGGAGACCATGGTGAGAGCTTCGGCCTGCGTGGGATTTACTTTGCCGGGCATGATGGAGGAGCCGGGCTCGTTTTCGGGGAGCGTGATTTCGCCGAGGCCGCAGCGCGGGCCGGAGGCGAGCCAGCGAATGTCGTTGGCGATTTTCATGAGCGAGGCAGCGAGGGTTTTCAATGCCCCAGATGCGAAGACCAGTTCGTCGTGAGCGGAGAGCGCAGCGAATTTATTGGGATGCGAGCGAAAGGGGAGTCCGGTGAGCTCGGCGATTTTGCGGGCGGCGCGCTCGGCGAATTCGGGATGGGCGTTGAGGCCGGTGCCGACGGCGGTGCCGCCGATGGCGAGATCGTAGAGGCCGTCGAGAGCGACGGCGATGCGGCCGCCGTCGCGATCGAGAAGATTCACGTAGCCGGAGAATTCCTGGCCGAGCGTGAGCGGCGTGGCGTCCTGGAGATGGGTGCGGCCGATTTTTACGATGTCCGCGAACTCTTTTGCTTTCGCGTCGAGGGCGTCGCGCAGATTTTTCAGGGCGGGGAGGAGGCGGCGCGCGGTTTCGGTGGCGGCGGCGATGTGCATGGCGGCGGGAAACGTGTCGTTGGAGGATTGCGACATGTTGACGTCGTCGTTCGGATGGATGGGCTTTTTGCTGCCCAGTTCGCCGCCGGCGATTTCAATGGCGCGATTGGAAATCACTTCGTTGACGTTCATGTTGGTCTGCGTGCCGCTGCCGGTTTGCCAGACGCGAAGAGGGAAGTGCTCGTTGAGTTTTCCTTCGATGACTTCATCGGCAGCCCGCATGATGAGGCTGCACTTTTCGTGCGAGAGTTTGCCCAAGTCCTGGTTCACGAGAGCGGCGGCTTTCTTGAGGATGCCGAAGGCGCGGATGAGCTCGGGCGGCATGAGGTCTTTGCCGATGGCGAAGTGGATGAGGGAGCGAGCGGTCTGCGCGCCGTAGTACCGGTCGACGGGGACTTCGATCTTGCCCATGGAATCGGACTCGGTGCGCGTCGGGACGGAGGCAGCTGACTTGGCAGCTTCAGACATGGGGGACTCCTTGAAAGGCTTCTGCCCAGATTCTATCAGCAAGTGACTGGTGACTCGTGATTGGTGACTGGTGACCGGTAACCAATGATGCGTGGGTGGTGTCAGGGAGCGGAAGGCGCCGAGTTTCAAAACGGGAATTGTTGGTATACACCCCCGGTTGTTTTCGTATGAGTGGCAAATACAGGACTTACGGGCGCACAGTTCATATGAGTGGCAAATAGGAGACTTAAAGTAGTTCTGTTTTCAACGATTTGAGAGCGGCTCGTAAGAGTGGCAAACAAAGGACTTATGGGTGCAGGGTGTTTATAAAAAGGTAACGAATCCGGATATGCTGATTCTGAAGGAGTTAGAAGAACCGCTTGGCGGGCGCCCATGATCGGGGGGCACGAAAGAAACGTGCCGAGAAATGATTACTTATAAGTTGTTTGGATGGTGGGAGTTAGGGCGGTCCGGCGAAGTGGGCGTGGAGAAAGACGGGGGAAAAAAGGACTTAACACAGAGATCGCGGAGGTTGGAGCACAGAGAGGCACAGAGAGAAATCAGAGATGAACGCAGAGACGCTGAGGGTGCAGAGAGGAGCCCCGAAGTTCGTTGAGCAGGTAAAGAATCCACGGGTTAAAGCGCCTGGCGAGTAACTAATCTGAGAGCCAGATCTTTTTTACCTCGGCGCTGTCCACGCATAGAGGATTGCCGATGACCCATACCAGCAAAGGACGATGACAGGATTCTTAGCTCGAATCGGCTCGCCTTCTTCTTCGTACATACCGTCATACTTGCCGGGCCCCTGGCGCCAGACGACCGGCGTCCCATCCGACGTTGCCAAAGAACGAATCTGCCAATCGTTGCCAACTTGATGAGCCACAACCAGTTCTGTTTTCCGCTTGCCGACCTCTCCCGAAATGAGGACAAGAGCCCACGTAGGTTTTGCGTCACCGTAGAAATTAACTCGGACTAGACCGGGACATCGCGTGCCATGGTGTTTTTGGTACAGCTTTCTATTGTATTCCGTCAGATCCGCCAAAGTGACGAGATGGGTCCCAGGGTATTTTTTGGAGATCTCGTCACGGAGTCCAGGAGGATACATGCACCGGTCAGGCGGCGGTGCGGCAGCAATTGCCTGAATGAAGGCGAGCAGGCAGAAGATCGCGACGCAAGTCCTTAGAGATTTTAGTCGCATACCAAATCATGGCACATTGGAGGCGGGATACAGCGACAGGAAAGTCAAGAGCGCTTCACTCTTCGGCGCGACGCCCTGGCCAGGTGGCGCTGGTCCAATCCCTGGCGGATCAGGGTCTTGATGACCGCCTGCCTGCTGACGTTGAGTTCCTTGGCGAGGCGTTCCAGTTCTTCGAGCATGGGGGCGGCGAAATCAACATTCGGTAAGACTGCGTCTGACGGCATTGACCCGGTCGAAATCAGAGCCACTTAGAAAGCCCGCATTATCTGCGACCGTGGTGGGACCACCAGTCGCGCCAGGCGGCGGGATTGTGGCCGAGGCCGGCGGCGGTGATGTCTTGCAAGGCCTGAAAGACCCAACTGCGGGTGGCGGGGTCGAGGGTGGCGTCGTCCATCATCTGGAGGAGGCCGGGGACGGCGCGCAGGCGCTGCTCCTGCGTGAACATGCCGGATTGCGCGAGGGCGCAGGCGGCTCCTTCACGGACGTTAGGCGAAGGATCGCTGCGGAACGATTCGAGAAGCGGCGCGAGGGAACTGTCCGTGGCTAGAAGGCCCAGACCGACTACGGCATAGGCGCGCGTGGTTTGATCGGGATCGTGGATGCGATCGAGAAAGACGGTTTCGAGGCGGGCGGTTTCCACGCCGCGATTGCCGAGGACGCCGAGAATCCAGAGGAGCCAGGCACGATGTTCGCGCTCGTCCTGCAAGCGAGTGAGAAGCTTGTCCACGCTTTCCGGGGATTTGGGCAGATTGTAGCCGGCCAGAGTGATTTCGAGGGAGGCGGCGCGGACGCGGAGATCGTTGGCGTTGATGGCAGTGTTGAGCAGATTCGCGAGCGGGCCCTTTTCCACATCAAGTTGGCCGTACCAGCCGGGAACATTTTCTTCGATGAGTTCGATGGCACCTTCGTAATGGTTGATGGCGCGCTCCATGAGGAGTTCGGCTTGCTGCTGAGGGGCCATGGAGGAAAGGCCTTCGATTTCGTGGCCGGAGAGTTTTGCGGGCGACGCGGGGAGGGGGTCGCTCTTTAGTTGAATGATGCGTTCGAATTCGGCCCAAGCGGCTTTAATCGGGGCGGGGTTGGCGGCGGCGAGAAGCAGGAAAATGAAGCCAATGGCCAGAAATACGAAAAAGCGCTTTCCGAGGCCCGGGTTTGCGGGGCGGATTTCTTCTGGCGAAATCGGCTGATCCTGAACCTTTTCGTCCTTCATGGGGACACCTCGGCGCCAGGAATCATGCTAAGTTGGCGATGGGCAGCGGGCAATAGTACGACTGGGGCAACGGCTGAGGCGGAGTGAACCCCGGTCATGTATACTTTTTCGAGGGGAATCCGCGTCATTCATGGCTGAGGGAACAAAGGTAATGCGTGCGAGTGTCAAGACGCGGCTGCGGCGCGGGCTGCGGTTTGCGCGGACGCGCGCGCGCGAGCTGCGGATGATCGGGAAGGCGTTGGCTTCGACGAAGCACCCGATCCTGGTACACATCATCCCGATGCGGCAGTGCAATCTGGCTTGCACGTATTGTAATGAATACGACGATTTTTCGAAACCGGTACCGCTCCCGGAGATGAAAAAGCGACTGGATTTGCTGGCGGACATGGGGACCTCGATCATCACCATCAGCGGAGGCGAGCCGCTGATGCACCCGGAGCTGGACGAGGTGATCCGGCACATGCGGCGGCGCGGGATGATCGCCGGGCTGATCACCAATGGATTCTATTTGAACCGCGAACGCATCGAGCGGCTGAACGAGGCGGGGCTGGAGCACCTGCAGATCAGTATTGATAACGTGGTGCCGGACGAGGTGTCGAAGAAAAGTTTGAAGACGCTGGATGGGCGGCTGGAGATGCTATCGCAGTGGGCGGTGTTCCAGGTGAACATCAATTCGGTGCTGGGGAGCGGCGTGAAAGACCCGGAGGATGCGCTGAAGATCGCGCGGCGGGCCGTGGAGCTGGGATTCACGAGCACGGTGGGAATTATTCACGACAACAACGGGCAGTTGAAGCCGCTGGGAGGGCGCGAGCAGGAAATTTTTGAAGAGATCATGGAGCTGGGGAAGCGGTCGTTTTCGAGATTCAATGAATTTCAGCACAATGTGGCGCGCGGGCGGGAGCACAACTGGCGGTGCCGCTCGGGCTCGCGGTATTTGTACATTTGCGAGGACGGACTGGTGCACTGGTGCTCGCAACAGCGCGGATATCCGGGGATTTCGCTGGCGCAATACACGCCGGAGATGCGGCACCGCGAATACTTCACGGAGAAATTTTGCGCGGCGCGATGCACGGTTTCCTGCGTGCAGCAGGTCGGGATTTTGGATAACTGGCGGGACCCGCAGAACTTGAAACCGATGCCGATGCCGATGACGCCGCCTGCGCCGCAGCCGCAACTGTTGCAAATTGGGCAGGGGCGCGGCGATTCTTAGTTCCACATCACTTCCTTCCGGCCATACTCCGGATTCCTGTTTTTCGACAGCGCACATTTTCGACCTGCTGGTATTGACGCGCGCCTTTTAGCTCGCCAAAACTATGTCCATGAGCGGATTCGCGATTGAAATTGAAAATCTGACAAAGGAATATCCGTTTGGATTCCTGCACCTGAAGAAGAAAACTTCGCTCGAAGGGCTGAACATGCAGGTGGAAATGGGCGAGGTGTTTGGCTTCATCGGGCCAAATGGGGCGGGGAAATCCACGACGATCAAACTGCTGATGGGGCTGATTTTTCCCACGGCGGGAACTGCGCGAATCCTCGGCAGGCCGATCAGCGACGTGGAAATGCACAAAGACATTGGCTACCTGCCGGAGCAGCCGTACTTTTACGACTACTTGACGGCGGCGGAAGTGCTGGATTATTTTGCGAGATTTCATGACTTGAAGGCGGCGGACCGCAAAGAACGCGTCGAGCGGATGCTGAAGAGGGTGGGACTAGAAACGGCGCGAAAGATTCAACTGCGCAAGTATTCCAAGGGGATGCTGCAGCGCGTGGGGCTGGCGCAGGCGATTTTGCACGACCCGAAGCTGGTGATTCTGGACGAGCCGATGTCGGGGCTCGACCCCGTAGGACGGCGCGAGGTGCGCGACATCATACTGGAGTTGAAGCGCGAAGGAAAAACGGTGATGTTTTCCACCCACATCCTTTCCGATGCGGAGACGCTGTGCGACCGCGTGGGCGTGATCGTGGGAGGGAAGCTGCGCGGAGTAGGCGCGCCGGGGCAACTGGTGGACATGAAGACGCAGGGGATGGAAATCCTGTTTGCGTTGACGGGGGCGAACAACGCGCCGTTTCTGGCGAAGGCAACGAAGACGGGAGAATATTGCCGGCTGCAGGTGGCGGAGGGAGAGTTGTACGCGGCGATCGGGCAGCTGCGAGGCGCGGGGGCGCGAATTCTTTCGGTGACGCAGGTGAAAGCCACGCTGGAAGAATTCTTCATGAACCTGGTGGAAGCGGATCGTGCGCAGGCCGCGGCGGTCGAGGTGAGCGGGAAATGAAGCGCGTGGGAATCGTGGCGCTGAATACGTTTCGCGAAGCGGTGCGCGACCGCGTGCTGTACAACCTGGTGTTTTTCGCGCTGCTGATGATGCTGGCGGCCGTGGTGGTGGGGCAAATTTCGATCGGGATCGAAGAGAGCGTGATCGTAAGCCTGGGGCTGAGCGCGATTTCCGTGATCGGGCTGCTGATTTCGGTCTTCATCGGCGTCGCGCTCGTGTCCAAGGAGATGGAGAAGCGCACGCTGTATGCGCTGCTGGCCAAGCCGGTGCGGCGCTGGGAGTTTCTGCTGGGAAAATTCGGCGGGCTGGTGCTGACGCTGGCGGTGAACATAGCGGCGATGGCCGCAGGGCTTTTTCTCGTGATGCTCTACGTGAAGCATTCGCTGCAACAGAGCGACGCGGTGGTGCTGGTGGCGGTGTATTTCATCTGGCTGAAGCTGGCGCTGATCGTGGCGCTCGCGCTTATGTTTTCCTGCTTCACGACTCCGCTGCTCGCCATTTTGTTTACCGCCGGATTGTATATCGTCGGCCTATACGTGCAGGAGCTGCGGAACTTGCCGGTGGATGTGATGAGCCCGGCGATGGCGGCTTTCACGAAATGGCTTTCGTATCTTCTGCCGAATTTTGAAAATTTCAATGTGATGGCGATGGCGGCGCATGGGCGGGCCGTGCCGGGGAGGCTGATTCTGCAGAACACGCTGTATGCGGTGATTTACTGCGCGATCGTGCTGACGGGCGCGGCAGCGGTGTTCTCCCGGAAGAATTTGAAATGAAATCTCAAAAAGCCATGGCGTTGTTGCTGGTGCTGATTCTTCCGCTGGGATTCGCGGGGATCTGGCGTTTGCAGCACGGAATCGATTCGCAGCTCGCTTCCGTGAGTCAGGAGCGGGACGACGTTCTGCTGCGCTCCGGCAAGCTGGTGAAATGGATGAGCCTGGAATATTCACCGCTGCTGGCGGACATTTACTGGACGCGCGTGGTGCAGTATTACGGCAACAAGCACGTGCGAGGGCAAGTAAATCTCGAGATGCTGTGGCCGCTGCTGGATGTCACGACATCCCTGGATCCGAATTTGCTCGTTGCTTACCGGTTCGGCGCGATGTTTCTGAGCCAAGCGCCTCCGGCCGGCGCCGGCAGGCCGGACCAGGCAGTGGAGTTGATCCGGCGGGGAATTCAAGCCAATCCGGACTACTGGCGCCTGTATGAGGATTTGGGATTCGTCTACTACTTCGATCTGAAAGATTACCAGAAGGCTTCGGAAGCTTTCCTGGAAGGAAGCAAGAAGCCGGACGCGCAGGTATGGATGAAAATAATGGCCGCGAAAATCGCCGCGGAGGGCGAATCGTTTTCGAGTTCGATGTTCCTATGGAATGATATTTATGAGTCGTCCTCAGATCCGTTGATCAAGAAAAACGCGCGGCAACGTATGAAATTGTTGAAGGCGCAAGAAGATTGCAAGCAGCTTGACGCGCTGGCAGACGAATACGCGAAGCGGAACGGACGGCGTCCGGCGCGCATGAGCGACCTCGTGCAGGCTGGCTTGTTGCGCGGACTGCCGGCCGATCCGGAAGGCTTCGCCTACGTGTTTGGGGAAGATGGCAAGGCGGAGCTCAATCTTGATAGCCCCCTGCTGGAGCAACAGCTGCTCCTCGAGCGCCTTAACAAGGCTGTTCCTCGGTAAGACGCTGCTTCGGACTGCCGTCACTCCGGGACGCAGAGCAAGGTCATTTGCGGATCGATGATGAGTTTGCGGGGCTGGATTGGCGAGAGGAAATGGAAAGACGTCTCCGGCCCAGCGGCGACGACGTTTCCAAGGAGAGCCCTGGTTCCTGCACCGCCGCCTGCATAGAGGGGAACGCTGGCGATGAATGCGCGCGGCACACCGGATTGAAACAGTTTCCCCTTCACAAGAAATCCTTTCTCGGCGGCATGTGATGTGAACTCCACACGGTAGTGCGGGATGCCCGTGCCGCGCACCCACTGTTCGAAAAACCATTGCATGGAGCGTCCGCCTTCGAGGTCCATGGCGGGCGTCATGACCGCTTCGACTTCACGCTGCAAGTCTTCCGTGGAGAGGGCGCGGTAAGCGTACTTCGTGACGAGCGTTTGCAGAAGAGCCGTGAACCGCGCGTCGGAGTTCTTCGTGCCCGGCTGGCGGAGCATTTCGCGCAGCATGTGAAAGATCCAAGCGCCTTTGCTGTAGATGATTTCCTCGTACGCCTGCGAGGATTTTGAGGAGTTGAGACGGGTGCCCATCGTGAGCGCGCCGACATCTCCCGCGGGTTGCGCGGCATCCGGCGATTTCTCCAGCAGTTGGCGGCGAAAGCGTTCGAGCCAGACGCGGAGAGTGTGGTCGGGGATCTTTTTAGTATCGGCGAAGAGCAGGGCGAGATACTGCGCGATGGCTTCATTGATCCATTGATCGCGATAACTGGACCACCCGACGACGTTGCCCCACCACTGATGAGCCACTTCGTGGTAAGGAACCAGTTCAGTGAAATGTTCTTGCCCGGTGGTCGTGAGTCCGGCGCGCTGCTGTGCATCGGAGGACAGAAAGGAAAACGTGGAAATGTACAGCAGGCCGGGCCAGCCTTGCGCAAAGGTTCCCGGAATCTGCGAGACGCTCAGATTGCGCAAAGGGAAAGGGCCGCTGAAAGTTTCGTAAAAACGAATCGAGGAGTCGATGTCTTTCCCAAGTTGCTTGAGTGCGTCGGCCGGACTGGGAGGAGAAAACATCGGCGCCATCGCACGGCCGGTGACGGGAGAGCCTAGGGGCCTGGAAGGGATGTGAATGACGTCTGAATCCGAAGAGGCGATGCGGTTCCGCAGAGATTGCTCGAGTTGCCGGTTTGCGTAGAGGTCGATGGAATGGCCAGCGGAGGTCACGGAAGCCGAAGCGTATTCGCCGAGATTGAATCCCGCGACGGAGGCGGGTTTATCCGTTTTCCAATGCCCCACGCGGAAGTCACCGTTCTCATGCTCTTCGAGTTTGGAGCCGGTGGCGATCAGGCGGAGTTTGCGAGGCCAGCGCATGGTGAGGTCATAAGCGGCGAATTCGGCGGAATCGCCGAGATGCGGGTACCAGCTCTCTCGCGCGCCGACAAACAGCACACCGTTTCCGGCGTCTTCGATGACGTTGCCGCGATAGTGAAATTTAAGGGTGAATTCCTGATTGCGCGGGGGAGCCTCGGGGAGCACAACACTTAGGAAGTCGAGGCCACGGGCGCTGCGCTGCTGCAAATTCATTCCTTCGTTCTGAAAAAAGGCGAGGGGCTCTCCGCGCTCGCTTGAGACTTTGTCCACGCTGAGCGCGCGGGAGAGCTGAAAGCTCAGCGCACGCTCGCGGCCCGTTTCCGCGCGGACGCGGACGGAGGCGGAGGCATCGAGTGTGTTGTCTGGGAGAATGGAAGTTTCGATGATGTAACTCACGCCGCGGAAGGACGCAGGACGAGCCGGAAAGCCGGGAACGGCGTGGGACGTCCACACGTCGTAGAAAGTCTTTGCGCTAACTTTTTGGAACTGACCGAGGAGAAACGGCTCGTCCCGCTGCAAATCCAGGACGACATCGAAGAAGCCTGTCACGGCTCCATCGAGCCCGGCATAAAAGTAAGGCGGTGGATTCTGGGAAAGGCGATCGAAGAGAATGCGGAGAGTCTGGCCGGGGTTGAGGTGAGCGAGCGCGGGCTCCCACTGAGCGGCAAACGCGGAATCCATCTGGGGCACGAGCCTGGCCGATTGGAATTGGCGAAGGAGTTCGTCCGCGGTGACGTCGGTGAAGCGAAAATATCCGGAAAAAAAGTCTTGATCGAGAACGGGCGCCCCGAGGAAATAGCCCATTTGCTGCTTCTCCGATGGGTCGCGCGGGAGAGCCAGGGCATGGCCGCGGCCGGAAAAGACTGCGCCCGTAACATACCCGTCAAGAGAGGAGAAAAAGGCAAGGGTGCCTTCTTCGAGGGAGAGAACTGCATCGCCGCGGCGGAGCTCGATCCGGTTTTCGGGGGCGAAGTGGTAAACGGCGGAAGGATCGACACGGAGAGCGTTAATCGCATCATATAATTCATGCGGAGTTCGTTCCGCAGCCGACAGAACAGCCGGGGCCAAAAGACACCACAGCCCGAAAAACTTCACCCCTACCCGCATATAGGAAGTGTAGTCACATTCGGCATGGTGGAACAAGGCGAGCGGGACCACGCGTCACCCCGGAATTAAGATAGGAAAATGCTTCGAATGATCCCTTCCCATCCAATGCGCTTCGCGATGGCGTTTGTTGCGCTACTTTTCTTGAGCGCGCACGCGGCAGCGGATACCATCGTCCTGAAAAATGGCCGGCGCATCCTGGCGCTGAGCGCGTATGAAGACGGCGACAAGGTGAAATACCTGACGTCCGCGGGTGAACTGAGCCTGCCGAAATCCATCGTGGATCACATTGAGAAGGGCGGCGCGGTGCCGATGGCAAATACGCTGGGAGTCGCTGCGGCGAACCTAGCGATCGCTCCGCCGACCATGCAGCCCGGTGACTCCGGCGGCGGAGAGATCGAACGCGGAGCCGTTCACGACGGGACGGTGGACCGCGGATATATCGCAAAGCTGGAGAGCGAGGCGCGTTCGGGCGGGGAGAAAGCCAACCTCAGCGCGGCGATCGGACACCACGCCGCAGCGACGTTCGAAATGTCGCGGGGGGAACTGGAACATGCGCTGACCGACGAGCGCACCGCCCTCAGGTTTGCTCCCGAAGTGCCGGGACTTTTGTTGCAAATAGCGTACATCCACCTGCGGCGGAGCGAGTACAAGCAGGCATTGGAATACTTGGAGCGGGCGAGGCGCCTTGCTCCGGACAATGCGGACGTGGCCAAGCTGACGGGATGGTCCTACTACGGTTTGAACAAGATGGACCAGGCGGTGGCGGAGTGGAAGCGCTCACTTGCGCTCCAGCCTGACCGAGAAGTGCAAGCGGCGCTTGAAAAGGCGCTGCAAGACAAGCAGGAAGAGGAAAGCTACAAGGAAAACGAAAGTAGCCACTTCAAGTTGCGATACAACGGTGCGGCGGAGCCAGCGCTGGCGCGGGATGTGCTGCGCACGCTGGAAGCGCATTTTTCCGCCATCGAATCGGAGTTGAGCTACACGCCGCCGGAATCGATCGGCGTGATTCTGTACACGCAAGAGGCGTTCACGGACATCACGCGGGCGCCGTCGTGGGCGGGCGCGCTCTACGACGGCCGAATTCGAGTTCCAGTGCAAGGATTGACGTCGGTGGACCAGGATCTGTCCCGCTCACTCAAGCACGAGCTGACGCACAGCTTCATCGCGCAGAAAACGCACGCGGCCTGTATGGGGCTGAAAGAAAGCTGTGCGATTCGCGCTCCCACCTGGATTCAAGAAGGAATGGCTCAATGGATGGAGGGGCAGCGCAGCCGGGAGAATGCGAGTGTGCTGATCCAGGATTCTGCGGCGGGGCAGGTGCTGCCACTGGGCCAACTGGAAGGCGATTGGACGCGTATGAAGTCGGATTTGGCGCGCTATGCGTATGCGTGGGCGCTGGCAAACGTTGAGTATATCGTGCAGAAGGACGGAATGAGTGACATCAACCGCATCCTGGATCGCATTGGGTCCGGGATGTCCACCGAGGCGGCGCTGAAGGAAGTGCTGCACAGTGATTACAGCGATTTGATGAAATCGACGACGGAGTATTTGAAGAAAACCTACGGGCGCTGACCCATCTCCAAAATCATGTCAAGTTGTGGCGAGCAGCGAGGCCAGGAGGGCAGCGCGGGCGGGCATCGTGTGTATGAGGATGTGCTCGTTCGCGGAATGAGCGCCGTCGCCGACTGCGCCGAGGCCGTCGAGCGTGGGGACGCCGATCGCAGCGGTGAAATTTCCGTCGGAACCGCCGCCGACGGTGCATTCGCCGACAGAGAGGCCCATCTGCGCGGCGAGTGACTTGGCGCGGGCGAAAAGAGTTGCACTCATTTTGCGTTCAAGGGGCGGCCGATCGAAGCCTCCGGTGATTTCAAGCCGGGCGCCCCGATGTATTGCACGAAGAGAATGCAGCCGGCGTTCCATGCTGCGCATATCGGAAACGCGGAGCGCCCGCAGATCAAGAACGGCGCGGGCGCGTTCGGGGATTACGTTGGTGCGCGAGCCGCCTTCGACGATTCCTGCGTTGATGGTTACGCCGCGGCGAAGATCGTTCCATTTTTCGATGCGTGCGAGCTGCCGCGCCAACTCGTGGATGGCGTTGATGCCTTCCTGGGGCGCGAGACCAGCGTGCGAGGCGCGGCCATGCACGGTCAATTCGGCGGTACCGACGCCCTTGCGCGCCGTTTTCAGAAGTCCGCGAGGGCCGAAGGAGGGTTCGAGGACAAAGACCGCATCGCTGCGGCGCGCTTCCGCTTCGAGGAGCTTGCGCGAAGATTCGCTGCCAATCTCTTCGTCGGAGGTCCAGAGGAAGACGAGGCACTTGTGCAATTCTGCGCTTGCCTCCTGAAGCGCTTGGAGCGCGAAGAGCGCTTGAACGATTCCTGCCTTCATGTCAAAAATACCGGGGCCGTAGGCTTTTCCACGTGAGATGCGGAAGGGCATCTTGCGCAGCATGCCGCTGGAGTAAACGGTGTCGTAATGGCCCAGAACCAGGAGCTGGCCTGCAGGGCGTGTTTTGCCGGGCCCATACGAAATTCGCAGATGATCGCCGCGGTGTTTCTGAGCAAGGCGCTCGACTCTCCCGCCGTACTTGCGCCACGCTTCGGCGATGAGGCCGCAGCAGCGGTCCGCGGCCGCTTTTTCAAGACTGGGCGATTCGGCTCCCACGAATTGGCGCAGCGTTGCGAGCATCCGCGGCAGGCGTGGCTTCAGGCGGCGCAAGAATTCTTTGGGGGATTGGCGGTCCGGCATGGCGTGGACATGCTAACAACGGTGCGAACAAGCGGCAACCTGGCCGCCGGAATTCAGGAGGCCGAGACTGCCAGGACGCGTATCGCGGGAACCGGGCTTCGCATATAATCAGAAGTTTGCCGTGTACAAAAGAGCGCCGCAGGGGAGTTCCGGCGCGGTGGAGAGTGCGAATGATATTGGACGTCGTGGAAATTCAGAAGATACTGCCGCACCGCTATCCCTTTCTGATGGTGGATGGCATTCTTGAAGTGGAGCGCTTGAAGCGGATCGTGGGCGTGAAGAACGTCACCATCAACGAAGCGCACTTTCAGGGACATTTTCCGGGCCGGCCGGTCATGCCCGGCGTTTTGATTATCGAGGCGCTGGCACAAGCGGGCGGGTTACTTTTGCTTCTGGAAGTTCCGGATCGCGACAGTAAGCTCCTGTATCTCGTGGCTGTGGATGGGGTGCGCTTCCGGCGGCCCGTGGTGCCGGGCGATCAATTGAAGTTGGAACTTGACGTTCTCTCCTGGCGCGGCGACTTCTGCAAGCTGGAAGGAAAAGCTACCGTTGGCGGACAGTTGGCCGTGGAGGCGACGCTGATGTGCAAGATGGTGGATCGCGAGCCCCCAGCCAAGGCGCAAGAATCCGCGAAATGACCGCGCGCGAGATTCATCCGCAAGCCATTGTGGCGGCAAGCGCGGAGCTTGGCGAAGGCGTCAAGATCGGCGCGTACGCGGTTGTTGGCGAAGAGGTGGAATTGGGAGACGGCTGCGTGCTGCACGCGCACGCGGTGGTGCAGGGGCCGTCGAAGTTTGGCAAGAACAATGTGTTTCATGCGTTCAGTGTGGTGGGAGGCGATCCGCAGGACTATACGTTTCGCGGGGAGCGCGTGGAGCTGGTGGCCGGAGATGGAAATATTTTCCGGGAATACGTGACGGTCAGCCGGGGAACGCAAAAAGGCGGCGGCAAGACTTCGCTGGGAAACGACAATTTTTTCCTGGCGTATTCCCACGTCGGGCACGATTGCGTGATCGGCAGCCACACGCTGTTTGTGAACGGCGCAACGCTGGCGGGACACGTGACGGTGGAAGATTTCGTGACGGTGGGCGCGTTTTGCCCGGTGCACCAATTTTGCAGGCTCGGACGGTACGCGTACATCGGTGCATCCACGGTGATTACGCAGGACGTGCCGCCATTCTCGAAGATCGTGACGGAGCGCGAGACGAAGAATTACGGCCTCAACGCGATCGGCCTGGAGCGCAGGGAATTTTCGGCGGAGCGCTTGCAGGCGCTAAAGCAGGCGTATCGTTTGCTGCTGCGGTCGAAACTCAACACTTCGCAGGCGCTCGCAGAGATGAAGAAAACGCTGGGAGATTCGGCGGACGTGCAGGAATTGATTCGATTCATCGAAGGGGCGGAACGCGGCATTGTGAAGTAACACACCGATCGCAGAATTCATGCCCGACACGGACGCACAATTGAAAGGCTGGGGACTCATCGCTGGCAATGGGCGCTTTCCATTTCTGGTGCTGGAAGGCGCGCGGAGCCAGGGAATCGAGATGGCGGTGATTGCATTGAAAGAAGAAGCTTCGCCGGAGCTGGAGAAAATTGCGAAACGGCTGCATTGGGTTAGCCTCGGCGAGCTGAGCAAGACCATCGAATTGTTGCAGCAGGAAGGCGTGACGCAGGCGGTGATGGCCGGACAGGTGAAGCACAATAAAATTTTCAGCGCGATCCGGGCGGATTGGAAGCTGGCGAAGCTGCTGTTTTCGCTGCCGAGGAAGAATACGGACGCGCTCATCGGGGCGGTGGCTCGCGTGCTGGAGGACGAAGGCATCCGGCTGGTGGACTCGACGATTTTCCTGAAACCACTCGTGCCGCAACCGGGCTTGTTGACGCGGCGCGCGCCAAATGAGCATGAAGCGGAAGACATTGCGTATGGGATCGGCGTGGCGCGACAAATCGCAGGGATGGACATTGGGCAGACGGTGGTAATTTCAGATCGCGCGTGCATCGCGGTGGAAGCGATGGAAGGAACCGATGAAACGATCGCGCGCGCGGCAAGAATCGCGGGCGGCAAGCCGCTGGTCGTTGTGAAAGTCAGCAAGCCGGGGCAGGACATGCGCTTCGATGTACCGGTGGTCGGTTTGCCCACCATCGAACAGATGAAGAGCGCGCGTGCGACGGCCCTGGCCGTGGACGCGGGGCGCACGCTGCTTTTTGACCGTGAAAAACTGATTGAGCTGGCGGACGCCTCGGGAATCTCCATCGAAGCAGTCCCTGTCGCGGCAGCAACGGAACCAAAAGACGCAACCAGGGGAATCAACAAAGAATGAGCGCGGCGGCACAAGGGAAGAAGATCCGTGTCGCCGTAGTAGGAGCGGGCGAATTCGGGCGCAATCACGTGCGCGTGTACCGTGAAATCGAGGGCGCGGAGTTGATCGGCGTATACGATCAAGATGCGAGACGCGCCGCGGCGGTCGCCAAGGAATTTCAGACCAAAGTGCTTGCGACTCTTGAGGAATTGCAGGGGCGCGCCGACGCGGTGAGCGTGGCCGTGCCCACCGTCGCGCATGCAGAGGTGGGCTGCCGGCTGATGGAGATGGGGCTCGACGTTCTGGTCGAGAAGCCCATGGCCGTGAATCTCGCGGAGGCCGATGCGCTGCTTGCGTCGGCGAAGAAAAACAAACGCATCTTGCAGGTAGGGCACGTCGAACGTTTCAATCCCGCGGTGATTGCCGTCGAGCCCATCTTGAACCGGCCGCTTTTTTTTGAAGTGCACCGGCTGGGGGTGTTCACGCCGCGCAGCCTCGATGTGGACGTGATCTACGACCTGATGATTCACGACCTGGACATCTTGCTGGCGCTGGTGAAAGAGCCGGTTACGGAAGTGAAAGCGGTCGGGATCCCGGTCCTTACCAACAAAGTGGATATCGCGCATGCACGGTTGGAGTTTGTGGGCGGCGCGGTCGCGAACGTCACGGCCAGCCGGGTTTCCACGGAGCGGGTGCGCAAGATGAGGTTTTTCCAGCAGCACGAGTACATTTCGCTGGATTACGCGCGGCGGGACGCGCTGCGAGTGGGCGTGAAGAAGCCGGGCCCGCAGCCCGAATTTGGATTCCAGAAGCTGGACGCCCCGGCAATTGAGCCCCTGCGAGCGGAGCTCGAAGCCTTCGTGGATGCCGCACGGACGCGAAAAGAGCCGAAAACCAATGGTGCGGCGGGCCGCGCGGCGCTGGAATTGGCAAGCCGGGTTATGGTGAGCATCCAGGAACACGCGGAGCGCGTCCAACTAGAAGCAGTGTCCTCGCAAGAAAAAACAACAAGATGATCTCCCGCTTCCTGGTACCGCTCGATGCTCGTCCACCCGCTAAGGCGGATGCCGCGACGCAGCGGCGCCGTCCGACCACGATGGACGAACGGACGCTCGTCCCGGCGATGCTGCCCATCGTGGTGCTGGATGGACATTCGACGATCCCGAGCAACTTGCCGCTCGAAACCATCGCCACGCGCGTGGTCGTGCCGCGCGACGTCAACCGTGCCGCCTACAACGTCACCGAAGATCAATCCACGCCGTTGCAGCCGACGGACATGGACGAGCGCATCGCCGTGCCCTTGGGTGCCGCACCTCCGGAAACGATTGAGCACCCGCTGACTCTCCATACCGACCTGGTGGATCCCGACATTTTCATCACCGGGGAAGTGCATCTTGCCCCTCCGGAAGAGAAAGAGGGAAAAGCCAAGTGGCAGCTCATTGTCCGCATCTCTTCGTTTGCGTTCCACGCCCTGCTGATTGCGCTGATTCTCTTGCAAGCAAAACTGTTCCCTTCGCATGGGCCGACGCCGGAGCAAATGGAGATCGCGCGGAGGATGATGACCGTGCTGCTGCCGCCAGGGGCGCTTGACGACTTGAAGCCCTCGACTCGTCCGGCGCAACCGCCTCCTCGCGTGCATGTTGATCCGCGTGTCTTGCGGAAGGTTGCGCCGCCTATCGAGCCGATGCCGATACCACAGCCGGAGCGGCCGGTGAAGGAATTGCCCAACGCACCAGTGCCTCAGCCGAATGTCGCGCAGACCATACCGCCGACGGAGGCGCCCACGCCGAAAACTCCCCCGAAACTCGAAATGCCGGAAACGCCGCAGCCAAGGAAGGGCTTGTTGCTGCCCAAGGAGTCTTCTCCGGGCCAGAGCATCCAGGACTCCTTGCGGGCCGCAGCGCGAAGCTCCGGTCCGAGGCCGATCGCGGGCGGCGGCCAGATTCCTGGGGGCGGCAGCGGTGGCGGGGGTGGCGGCCATGGAACCGCGTACGGCGGCATCGAGATGCTCACGCCGGACGAAGGTGTGGACTTCAGCAACTATCTCAACCGCGTGTACGTCACCGTGAAGCGCAACTGGTTTGCGGTAATGCCCGGCTCGGTCGAACTCGGCGAGAAGGGCATCGTCGTACTCACGTTCAAGATCATGCGCGACGGTAGCGTGCCGTCCGCTGAGCCGGTCATTCAGCGCAATTCGGGCAAAGAGCCGCTGGACCGCGCGGCGTACTCTTCCGTGCGCGCATCGAATCCCTTCGAGCCGTTGCCTCCGCAGTTCAGGGGCCCGTACATCGAACTGCGTTACACGTACCTCTACAACGTTCCGATCGAGTATTTTAACCAGGCAAAGTGAAGATCTCGCGCCAACAGGTCCTCGGGAGTCTGCTTCTCGCCCTTATAGTGCTCGTCGTTTTGGTTTTCCGCGCGCGGCACATTTTCTTCCCATGAGTGATGCGAAGGCGCTTTTGCCTCTTGTTGCCGTCGTTGGCCCGACCGCTTCCGGCAAGTCTGCGCTGGGTGTCTGGCTCGCCGAGCGGCTGGGCGGGGAAGTGGTGGCCTGCGATTCGACGCAGCTTTATCGCGGATTCGATATTGGGACTGCGAAGCCCAGCGCCTCCGAGCGCCGCGGCATTCCGCATCATTTGATCGATGTGCTGGGGCCAAAGGAAGAGGCGACTGCCGGAGGCTATCGCGAATTAGCGCTCGCGGTTTTGCATGATCTGCGAGTGCGAAGAAAGCTGCCGATATTCACGGTCGGCACGGGTTTGTATATGCGTGCGTTGCTCCAGGGGCTCGCCGAAGTACCGCCGCGCTCCGAGGAATTGCGCGCGCGGCTGCGGGCAAGCGCTGAAGAACATCCGCCCGGCCACCTGCAAAAGGTGTTGAAGCAGCTCGATCCGGAGACAGCCTCCAAGATCGCTCCTGCCGATGAACAAAAACTCATTCGGGCGATTGAAGTTTGCCTGCTGGCACGGAAGCCCATCTCGGAACTGCATCGAGAGGGCCGCGTCCCGCTCGAAGGGTGGCGCGCGCTGAAGATCGGATTGAATCCGCCGCGCGACCGGCTAGTCGAGCGAATTCATTCCCGGACGGATGCTATGTTGGAGGGCGGATGGCTGGAGGAAGTGAAAAGCTTGCTCGCCAGCGGGACGAGCGAGGATACAAAGCCCTTCGATTTCATCGGCTATCGTGAATTGCGCGGGGTGCTGCAAAAAAAGATCTCCCTCGCTCAGGCGCGCGAAGCGATTCAACAGGCGACGCGTCGCTACGCGAAACGCCAGCTCACGTGGTTTCGCAGGGAGCAGGGCGTACGCTGGTTTTCAGGATTCGGCGATGAACCCGCCGTGCAAGCCGAGGCGATGCATTGGCTTCGATCCGCAGGTTTGGGCTGAATACGATATCTTGCGTAGTCGGCCATGCGGGACGCAGATTTGCTACTCTTTTTCCTTTTCCTTGGCCTGGATGGAGAGTAGTTCCACTTCAAACACGAGAGTTGAGTTGGGGCCTATCTCCGGGCTTGGGCCCCGCTCGCCGTAAGCCAGCTCTGCGGGAAGAAAGAGTTGCCACTTGGATCCGACGGGCATAAGTTGCAGGGCTTCCGTCCAACCCTTGATCACGCCGCTCACGGGGAATGTTGCCGGTTGGCCGCGCTTATGGGAGCTGTCAAACTCCGTGCCGTTGATGAGGGTGCCCCGGTAGTTGCAGACGACCGTGTCCGTGGCTGCTGGCTTCGGCCCGGTGCCTTGAGTCAATATCTTGTATTCGAGGCCGCTTGGCAGGGTAACGATCCCTTCTTTGGTTTTGTTGGCGGCGAGAAAGGAGTCTCCCTCCTTCTTGTTCGCTTCTCCGGCTAATTTCATTTTTTCCGTTTGTTTGCCGCGCACCGCGGTCTGCAGTTGCGTGAGGGCGGCGCGTGCTTCGCTTTCGGTCAGGAGGGTCTTGCCGCCAGCCACCGTGTCCTTCAATGCGCGCACGAAGATGGCTGTGTCGATATCAACCGAGTCTCTCTTCAGATTGGCTCCGAGGTTCATCCCCGGCGCGTAGCTGACTTTATCTTTGTCCGTCTTGAGCACCAGCGGGCTCGGGCTTTTCGGTTTGACGGGCTGACCCGGTTTCGCCGCGGGCGCCTTTTGCGCACTGGCTGCGGGAGCCTGTGGAGACTTCGCCGCGGACGCGGTTTGAGGCTTGGCCGCGGGCGCCTGCGGGGAGGCCGCTGCCGGCGTTTGTTGCGCGCGCGCGCTCCCGAGCAGCATCATTCCGACCGCCAAAACATTCACTACTGTGATCGTTAGTTTTCTCATGGAACTATTTTCCCCTCGGCACGCTGGTTTCGCAAATGGATGCGCTTTCACTTTGCCAGGCTGGCACCAACGGAACGGCGGAGTGGAAGAATGGAATCGCCGGCGGAGGCTGTCGCGAGCCGGACGGGAGAGGCGTATAATCTGAACCAGGGACGAGTCCCGCACGAAATGTTCAATTCCGCACGATGACTCCCGTCTACTCTCCGTGACCAAGGCACAACATCAAGTTTCTGCGGCCGAGCGCGCTTTGCTGGTTGGCGTGGGATGGAAGCGTACGCCCCGCTTTCCGGGAATGCCGGCGGGCGAGCAAGGCCGCGAATCGCTCCTCGAGCTCGTCGAGTTGGCTCGCAGCGCAGGCGCGGAGGTCGCGGGGACGGTGTTTCAAGTGCGCGATACGGCTGATCCAGCTACGCTGGTCGGCCGGGGAAAGCTGGATGAGATACGCGCGGAAGCCACGGCGCACAAAGCGCCACTGATCATCTTCGATAGCAACCTCTCCCCTATGCAGCAAAGAAACATCGAGGAGTCCACGGAGCGCAGGGTCATCGACCGCACGCAACTGATTCTTGATATTTTCGCGCGGCATGCTCGCAGCCGCGAAGGACAGTTGCAGGTGGAACTTGCGCAGTTAAACTACATGCTGCCGCGCCTGACGGGAAAAGGGACGGCGATGTCGCGCTTGGGCGGCAAAAGCGGGGCTGGCGGAGCGGGTGGCGCGGGCGGCGGAGCCGGACGTATCGGTGTGCGCGGACCCGGTGAAAAGAAACTGGAGACGGACCGGCGGCGCATCCGCGACCGCATCAGCAAGATTCAAACCAGCATCGAGGATGTGCGCAAACAGCGGGCGCTACGCCGCGAAGCGCGGAACGCCGTACCCCTCGGAACGATCGCGCTGGTGGGTTACACAAACGCGGGCAAGTCCACACTGTTCAACGCGCTGAGCCGTGCTGAGGTCCTGGTTTCCTCGCGGATGTTTGCCACCCTTGATCCCACGATCCGCGCGCTGCGGCTTCCCTCGAACCGCCGCGTCCTCGTTTCCGACACCGTGGGATTTATTCGCGATCTTCCGAAAGGCCTGTTGACCGCGTTTCGCGCCACACTGGAAGAGGTCCAAGAAGCTGCGTTGATTTTGCACATGAGCGATGTCTCCAACCCGCATCATGATGAGCTGGACGTAGCGGTCGAAAAGATCTTGAGCGAGCTCGGGGTCAACGGACGCCCGCGGCTGCGCGTGCTGAACAAGATTGATCAGCTTTCTGTTGAAGATAGAAAAATTGTTTCCAACGGCACAGGCGGAAAAGCTGGACAGGTGGGTGCTCCGGTTCTTGTGTCCGCGTTGACCGGCGAAGGGATTGAGGAATTGTTGCGGCGCATGGATGCCGAGATGCCCACGGACCCTGTCGTGACTCTCTCGATGCGCTTGCCCCTGGCGGAAGGACGTACTTTGGCGCTGGTTCACGCGCTGGGCCGCGTACTTCATTCTGTGGTGGAGGATTCTCACATGCGGCTGGATGCCGAGGTGCCTGAATCCATCGCCAAACGTCTTCGCCTCAACGACTTCGCCGTGAAGGGAACTTTCCGGCGCACGCGGTCGTAGTATAGAGTGTGAGTGGACCGGCGTGCGGTCGCGTTGAATAGGAACCTTTATCCGCGGTCCGTTGCGAGGTTGCCATGGCTGCTTTTTTTCTTTGGATCATCCTGTTCATTCTATGCTGGCCGCTCGCGCTGCTGGCGCTGGTGATTTATCCGTTTGTCTGGCTGCTGCTTCTTCCATTCCGCATTGTGGGTATCGCCGTTGACGGCGTTCTGGGACTGCTCAGCGCGTTGTTCCTGCTGCCGGTGCGGCTCCTGCGAGGCCCGCGGGCCATCTGAAGATGCTGAATCCTTTGTGCCCCGGTAACTCTGGGGTAAGACTTGGAAAAACCTCTGTTTTCTGTAACTTGGGGGTATGCCCAAGTCGCTGGCGGAGATGGATTGGACCCGGCCGCTTCTGTGGAAAAGGCTGTGGAAACTCAGTTGTCGCTCTTGCACACAATTTCCTGCGAAAGGGTCGTACTGGAGGGTTTTCTACTCGGTGCCCTACGTAAGTAATTGAAAATACAAGCATTAAATTAGTCTCAGGAGCTGACTGACTCTCGGTGCCAGACGTTTCTGCGCCGGGGACATACCGTACATTTGCACAGGTTTGCAGCAGTAGGATTACGAAAGAGTATCGCCTTTCACGCACTCCATTGCGAATTTTTGTTAACCCCGGAGTACCTATCACGGTCCGCCCAGCCGTCCATTTACCTTCGCGCGAAGCGTAAATCGGGCTGCCTTGAGGCGTTGACGCGTCCTTCCACGAAGTCTATAGTGAACTTGCGGTGGCTGAAGCCGCAGGCGCGGCTCCCCCGCCGCCTAGAACACATGAATCTTCCTAACTCACTGACATTGCTCCGGATTTTCTTCATTCCGGTTCTCATCGTGATTCTCCTGACCCGCAGTCCCAACGTCGAGCTCTGGGGCTATACCATGTACTTCGAAGTGTGGGGAGTGCTGATCCTGCTGACGGCGGCGGCGACAGACTGGGCGGATGGCTATCTCGCGCGGCGGCGCTCGCAAGTGACGACGCTGGGGATTCTTCTCGACCCCATCGCGGACAAGCTGCTGATCTCCGCTGCATTTATCTCTCTGGTGGACATGCACCTGGTGAAGGCCTGGATGGTGGTGATCATCATCGGGCGTGAATTTACTGTTCTCGGTTTGCGGAATATTGCCTCAGCGGAAGGGTTCACCATTGAGGCGTCTACCCTGGGCAAGACCAAAATGGTCTTGCAGGTGTGCGCCGTAGCAGTGCTGATCGCCGGCGCCGGACATCGTGCCGGGCTTCCGTGGCTGTACTGGTTGGCGCAAGCCCTACTTTGGCTGGTGGTGATTAGCGCGCTGGTCTCCGCCGCACAGTACTTCCTGAGATTCTGGAGCCATGTGGACGACAGCATAAAGCAGCGCCGGCGGCTTCGCATGCTGGAGGCGCGTAAGAAGTCTCAGGATGCCGTCCCTCTCTGAAGCGGAGAGTCGAACCGCGCTGCAGCTTGCGCGAAATGCGGTTGTCGAAGCCGTTTCTCACCGAAAGCTTCCTGATCAAATTACGCGCAATGGAGTATTTGCAGAGCGCCGCGGAGTTTTCGTGACGCTGCACGTTCGCGGGCGCTTGCAGGGCTGTATCGGCGTGGTTGAGCCGGAGGAGCCGTTGGGAGCCGCTATTGTCCGCTGCGCGGCCAGCGCCGCCCTGGAAGATCCGCGATTTACCCCGATGCGGGCGGAGCAGCTCGGCGATCTCGCGATCGAAATCTCACTGCTTTCGCCGCCTGTGCTGATATCTCCGGAAGCGATTGAGATCGGGCGTCACGGTCTGCTGATCGTGCTCCACGCGCAGAAAGGTCTGCTTTTGCCGCAGGTTGCGATCGAACATCGTTTGACGCGCGAGCAATTTCTCGAGGAAACCTGCCGCAAGGCGGGATTGCAGCGTGAATCCTGGCGCGACCCGGAGGCGCGCCTCTTTGGCTTTACATGCGAAGTCTTTTCGGAAAGTCAGCCGCTTGAAGGAACATGAAAGCCGGTGACGGCTTTTGATGGAGAAGCGAATACAGCCAAAGTCTAATGAAAAGGCCCGCGCGAAGAGAGCCGCGGCGGGCCTGAGTTATTCAACAAGATGTGGGGTGGCTATTCGATTTCGACGTAGTCGCCCGCGTAGATTTCGATTGTGCTGAGTGTAACGAACATGGTCGACGAATTGTTGCTCACGTTGATCACAATCCCCTCGCCTAGCACTTCGCGGGGGAGGTCATTCCACTCGTAACGTTCCGGGGCGCTGCCGAAACCGTACATGGTGTACTGATACCCCCTGGTCTGCGGTACGGTCTCCGCCATCGAGCCTTGATAGCGGAAGATGCGCAAGTAGTCGCCGACCTTCACTCCCTGCTTGGTCCCGAGGTTCACGTAGATCGACTGGTACTTCCCGAAAAGCTGCGTGAAGCCCGTTCCCGCGACCACCATGGCTACAGGCTTGCCGCTCACCGGCGCAAAATGGTCGAACGTGGCTGGATCCTTGAACGGAGGCGCCGGGCGGTCTTGATACGGTTGCAGGATATCGCCCCGCTGCATATAGCCACAGGAAAAAGTGACTTCCGCAATCGAGACCTTCGGCTGCACATTCACTACACGGACCTGCCCTTGATCGCTGTAAGCCGTACCCATGGCCTTCATCAGCTTGGTCTGCCACTTGAACCATTGCGCTTCAATGAAGTCTGCATCCGGCCGCACAACGGAGAACCGGTCGCCGACGCGGACACCCTTGTCCTGGCCACGGTTGATATACACTCTGTCTCCGCGAGCAAAAGTAATCTTGTAATTGGATTGCTCTCCGGAGATGAGCCGGATTCCGTCAGGCACTTTCTGATCGGTGACGAATCCCGAACAATTCACCGCGGTGAAGTCGGTTTGAGCCGGGCCCACTTGCGGCGAGTTTTGCGCCGAACTGACGGCGGCACCGAGCAGGACCACAAGAGACAAAGCTGCTAGTCTAGCGCGCATTCCATAACTCCTTCGAAAACAGGCCCTAAGGGCCGTGCAGGGACGTTTCCTAGCGAAAGTATCAGGGCCGCACTCACTCGTCAACAAGTTGGCCAAGGTTGCTTTACACTTTTGATACGGCATACTAGAGGCCGTATTTTCAACGAATTGGCGGCAGAAGGCAGGGTATGAACCTCTTTGGAACAGGGCTGCGGCGCATTTGCGCGGTCGCGGCAGCCTCCACGGCCCGCGAAATGGGTCGACAAGTCCGGTCAGCCCTGCGGCAAACCAAGACCGTCGAATTGCGGCTCGATTGGCTGCGAAACAATTCCGAACGCGCGCGATTCCTCCGTTGGCTGCCGGCGAACAATCCGAAAGACGCAACTTTTGTCGCTACCTGCCGGCGTCGCGAAGGCGGGGGGAAGTTCGCCGGGGACGCTGAGCAGGAATTGTATTGGTTGATGCAAGCGCGCGAGGCAGGCTGCGAGTGGTGCGATCTGGAAATGGAGACCTATCGGGAGCTTCCCGAAGGATTTGTACGCGAATACCCCGTACCCAAACGCATCCTGCTCTCCATCCACGATTTCGATCGGACGGCGAAACTGCCGGGAAAGATCCGGGTGGCGCGGCATGGCTTGGTGGACGCCACAAAAATCGCCGCAAACGCCCGCACGATTTCCGACAGCGTTCGCCTGCTTCGGCTGGCCCGGCGCTCGAAAAATTTCGTTGCAGTTCCGATGGGAGAAATGGGTCTGCCTGGCCGCATCTTGGCGTTGCGAGAAGGAAGCGCTTTGGCGTACGCGCCGGTTGCCGAGACGACTGCGCCCGGTCAAGTATCGATTGGCGAGATGAAGCATCTCTACCGCGCTCACGCGCTCACGAAAAGGACGCGCGTTTACGGCGTGATCGGCGATCCCATTGGACATTCGCTCTCGCCGTTGCTGCATAACACGGGGTTCGTGGCGCGCAAAGTTGATGCTGTCTATCTACCATTCCTCGTTCATCAGCTGCCTGATTTCCTCGAGGCGGTTCCTGAATTTGGCGTCCGGGGTTTCAGCGTGACGCTGCCGCACAAGCAGACCATTCTCAAACACCTAAAGGAATGTGAGCCGCTCGCCGCGGAAATCGGCGCCGTGAATACCGTTGTGGTCCGGCGTGATGGTTCGCTCTACGGTTGCAACACGGATTATGTTGGCGTGCTGCGCGCGCTCGAGAAGAAACTCCGCATCAAAGGCAGCCACGTGTTGATCTTCGGAGCGGGAGGGTCGGCGCGAGCCGCGGCATTTGCGTTGACTCGGGCCGGCGCCGTAGTTGGCATTTGCGCGCGGCGTGAAAAAACTGCGAGTGCATTGGCACGTGCGATTGGAGCAGAAGTCGTGCCGCGCCGCGCTTTGCGCACGGTGTTCTTTGACGCCATTTTGAACTCCACTCCCGTCGGCATGCATCCGCACGATGGAATTTCGCCGCTTGCGGCTGGCGAGTTAAATTGCCGCATGGTCATGGACTTGATCTACCGGCCGCAGAAAACCCAGCTCCTGAAGATCGCCGCGAAAAAAGGGATTTCCACCGTGTCCGGCGTGGAGATGTTCCTCGCGCAGGGCATCGCACAGTGGGAAATCTGGACGGAAAAGCGCGCGCCGGAAGCGCTCATGCGCCGTGCCGTGCTGGGCGCCCTTCGCGCGGAAGAGAAGTCTCGTCAGCGCCGTTAATCCAGAAATGCAATAATACCTGCTCTCTATTTTGAACTTTGAAATGTCAGCAGTGAACTGACCCATGATTCAGCCGGACTTCCGTGAATTCCAGCGTCTCGCTAAGCAGGGAAACCTCATTCCCGTTTACGACGCGTTTTCCGCGGATTTGTTGACTCCCGTGAGCGCCTATCTTCGAATCGCCCAGGGCGCGCGGTACTCGTTCCTCCTCGAAAGCGTGGAAGGCGGCGAAAAAATCGCCCGCTACACATTTGCCGGCGCTCACCCGGAAGAAGTCTTCCGCTACGCGGGCGGCGCGTGCGTGCTGGAAAGCCGGGACCGCATGGTTTGGGAAGAACGCGATCCCATATCCTTTTTGCGTGAGCGCATCGAACGCTTCCGTCCCGTGCGACTTCCGGGCTTGCCGCCGCTCGTTGCCGGAGCCATTGGCTATTTCAGTTATGAAATGGTCCGTTTGATCGAACGGCTGCCCAAACGCCTGCGTGACGAGATCGGCCTCTACGATGCGATGCTGATGTTCTATCACGGCATCGTTGCTTTCGATCACGTGCAGCATCGCCTTTGGATCGTTCGCAATGTTTTCACCAGCGGCTCGGGTTCGCTGCGCGCGAAATACAACACTGCCGTGCGCGAAATCAAGGAGACACGGCGGCTGCTCCAAGAGCCTGTCGCGGCCGAGCGCGCGAAAAAGCCATCGAAGGCGAAGAAGCGCGCTCCGCTCAAGGTGAGTTCGAATTTCCGCCGGCCCGAATACCTCGCTGCCGTTCGAAAAGCCAAGCAATACATCCGCGCGGGCGACATTTTTCAAGTCGTGCTGAGCCAGCGCTTCTCTGCAAAGACACAAGCAGACCCATTTGAAATTTATCGCGAACTGCGCGCTCTGAATCCTTCGCCTTATCTTTTCTATTTACAGATGAATGATGTCGCCGTCGTTGGCAGCTCGCCCGAAATGCTCGTCAAAGTCCAGGGCCGCGACGTTTTCTACCGGCCCATCGCCGGCACGCGTTGGCGCGGCAAGGACGAGGCCGAAGACCAGCGCCTCGAGCGCGAAATGCTCGCCAGCGAGAAAGAACGCGCCGAGCACATTATGCTCGTGGACCTGGGGCGCAACGACCTCGGACGCGTCTGCGATTACGGCACGGTGCGCCCCGAAAAGCTGCTTACCGTGGAGCGCTACTCGCACGTCATGCACCTGGTTTCCAGTCTGCGCGGTCGCCTGCGAGAAGATGTAGACTGTTTCGATGCGTTGATGGCCTGTTTTCCGGCAGGCACGGTCTCCGGTGCGCCAAAAGTGCGCGCCATGGAAATCATCGAAGAGCTGGAACGCACCCGCCGCGGAATTTATGCCGGCGGCATCTTGTATCTCGATTTCGCGGGCAATCTCGATTCGTGCATCGCGCTTCGTACCATGGTCGTCAAAAACGGCGTAGCCTACGTGCAGGCCGGCGGCGGCATCGTTGCGGATTCCACCCCACAGGGCGAATATCAGGAGAGTGTGAACAAGTCGAAAGCATTGCTCGCGGCGCTGGAAGCCGCACACCGCGGAAGCCGGCCGAGGAAGCCGTCATGATTCTGCTGCTCGACAACTACGATTCGTTTACCTACAACCTCGCGCAGTATCTCGGCGAGCTGGGTTGCAACGTTGAAGTGCATCGCAACGACAAAATCACCGTCGAAGAAATTGCTCGGCGGAAGCCGCAGAGCATCGTGATTTCGCCCGGGCCGTGCACGCCGCAGGAGGCCGGCATCTCCGTGGAGTTAATCGAGCGCCTCGCGGGAAAATTCCCCATCCTCGGCGTATGCCTCGGGCATCAAGCGATTGGCGCTGCGTTTGGCGGCAGGATTATCCGTGCGCCGAAACTTTTTCACGGTAAAACGAGCCAGATCCATCACGACGGGAAAAATGTTTTTCGCAAGTTGCCCGATCCCTTCACGGCGACCCGCTATCACTCGCTGATCGTGGAGCGCAAATCGCTCCCGCGCGAGCTCGCCATCACCGCTGAAACCGACGATGGCATCATCATGGGCCTGCGCCACCGCCGCCACAAAATCGAAGGCGTCCAGTTCCATCCCGAATCCGTCCTCACCGAATCCGGCAAGCAACTCCTGCAAAATTTTTTGTCTTTGTAGACGCGGGGCTTCAGCCCGGCATCTTTTGTTGTTTTCACCAGTTCAGGTCCGCCAGAATCGCGCCATAGATTTCCATGCCGCGCCAAAAGTGTCCCAGACGCAGATTCTCGTCCGAGCTGTGCTGATGATTGTCGTAATTCACGATGGGCACGCCGATCCAGACGAGCCCCAGATCATCAAAGATGTACATCGGCACGCTGCCGCCGGTGGACGGCATGATCACCGCGTCGTTCCCCGTTGCGGCTTTCACAACTTCCACAACCGCCTTGGACCCCGGCAGATCCATCGGCGTGCGCGACGCCCGATAGCCGCCTTCGTACACCACTTTCGCGATCCGCGCGTGAGCGCGCCGCTCCTCCAATGTCGGTTCGCGATCCAGCACGTAGAATCCCTGCTTCGCGATGAACGTGGCAATTTGTTCGAACTTCCGCTTCGGGTCCTCGCCTTTCACGAGCCGTGCCTCCAGCGAAGCCTCGGCCTTTTCCGGCACGACGTTTTGCGCCTGCTCTCCGACGTAGGCGCTGCGCAATCCGCGAATATTCAACGACGGTTGCATCAGCAGTTCCACCAGCTTCTTGCCGCCGCCTTCCGGTTTCGCGATGCCCAATTCGCGCTGCAGATCAGCGTCATTCTGTGGCATTTCTGAAAGCGCTTTTTTCTCCACGTCGCCGAGCGGCGTCACGTCGTCGTAGTAGCCCTCAATCAGTACGCGACCATCCGCGTCTTTCATCGACGCTAGCAGCCGCGACAATTCCATCGCTGGATTCGGCGCCCAGTTCCCATAATGTCCACTGTGCAACGCGCGCACCGGCCCGTACAGCGTGACGTTGATGCCGATGTCCCCGCGGTTTCCAAAGAAAACCAAAGGCCGCCCCGATTGATGCACAGGGCCATCCGCGGTGATGAGCAAGTCCGCACTCAATAAATTCTTGTGGAGTTCCAGAGTGCGTTGCAGATTCGTCGAACCCCCTTCTTCTTCTCCTTCAAAAATGACCTTGAGGTTGACGGCTAACGGAATCTTCTTGGCCCGGAGCGCGTCGAGCGCGGCAAGCAGGGCCACAATCGGCGATTTGTCGTCCGAAGCGGACCGCGCGTAAATCCGCCAGTCGTCGCTATATGCCGCGCCTTGCTGCCCACTGCTTGCAGGGAAGGGAATCCGCTTCCCGCCGGCTTCGATGGCCGCGTCGCGAAGGGCCGGCTCAAATGGTTTTCCATCGGTCCACGCGGTTGCATCGACTGGCTGGCCGTCGTAATGCGCGTAAAAAATCACCGTGCGCTTCGCTTCCGGCGAGATCAACTTGCCGAACACCACCGGTCCGCGCCCAGCGATGGGCAAAAGATGCGTCTCAATCCCGCGCGCTTCGAGCATCTCAACCAGATGAACCGCGTTCTTCTGAATGTTGGGAGTGTCGCTGGCAATATTGGGGATGGAGAGGAATTCGCTGAGTTCGCGCACGATGCGGTCCTCATTCGTCATGCGATAGTCGCGCACTTCCCGCGCGACTTGTGCCGGTGCCGGAGGAGCCTGCTTCTGCGCCAGCGCAGAAAATAGCACGAACGCAATCCATAGAATGACCGCAATGTTTCGCAAAGTGTTCCTCCTCGAGTGCGCCGGCAGCTTTGGATAATGCAAACAGCTGATGCAGCGCGCCATCCGGTGCTGATGATTCTATCCGACCTTGCTGCTCTGTGTTTCGCCGCCTGTCCTTCCTTACAGCTTGTACTTCGGCTCAGGCAACGCTTCCTTTGTGCAGAAGCTGCCAACAGTCGTTTACGCACAGTACCAAAGCATCCGCGGGCCCACCTTCTAAACTGACAATGTACTTTCCTCCGAGGCTTCGAACGAGTATGCGCCGCCGCATTTTAGCTATGACGCTGGCATTTTTCCTTGTGAGCATTCCTCTCCCCGCGCGGCCCGCGGGAATCCCTGCGCTTGGTGTTGTAACGCAAGCTTCCGGCGCTCATTTCAACTCTGCCAGAGTTTCGGCGGGGGCCACGGTCTACGACGGTGACCGCCTGTCTACGGAGTCCGAGGGCCTGCTTCAATTTCGCGGCGCGGGCTCGTTGCTCTATCTGCCCGGCCGGAGCGGTGTCACTTTGCACCGCCTTCCGAATGGCACGCAGGCGAGCCTTAGCACGGGCGGCCTGGTTTTTTCCTCCGCCAGAGCTTCCGCCATGGAAATTCTTGCCAATGACGCCTTCATTCGTCCGGTAGCCGATATCCCCACCGTCGCGCAAGTCTCCCTTATCGGCCCAAAGGAATTACAGATTACCGCGCGGCGCGGCGCGCTGGAATTTTTCGTATCACAATGAAACCGAAATGATTGCCGAAGGCACTTCCTGCCGTATCTTCCTGGATTCGCCCAATACCGCGGCATCTTCATTTCCCCAGCGCAGAATGGTCGGTCCCCTGCATGAAAACAAAAAATTCAAAATCGTCATTATCGTTCTTATCGGCTGGGCCACCGAATGGGCCGTCCACGAAACTCTTGAGAGTCCCGATCGTCCCTAAATCACTTTCAACTCAGGATTCGTCTTTTCTATGAAAAGGGCTTAGTCTGCGCTTGTGAAGGCAGCGAGCGCTGCGAGCTTAGCGGCGGCAGCGCCCGACGAGATGGTCTCTCCCGCAAGAATTGCCGCTTCGTGAAAATTGGCAGCCACGCCAGCGGCGACGAGCGCCGCAGCAGCGTTCATCACCACAATGTCGCGCGGTGGGCCGGCCTCGCCTGCCAGGACGCGGCGGATGATTATCGCGTTCTCTGCCGCAGTTCCACCGCGAACGGATTCGAGCGGTGCACGCGATACGCCGAACTCCTCCGGTGTCACTGTGAAACGCCGGACGGCGCCCCGCCTGACCTCGGCGACCAGTGTTTCCCCGGCAAGAGAAATTTCGTCTAGCCCTCCCGCGCCATGCACCACAAACGCATGCTCCACACCAAGCTCCACAAGCGTCGCGGCCACCAGATCGATCACCTCTGCCGAGAAAACGCCCAGGACTTGCGATTGCGCTCCCGAGGGATTCGTGAGCGGCCCCAGCAAATTAAAGACCGTGCGCACGCCGATCTGCTTGCGCGCAGGAGCGGCATGTCGCGTGGCCTTGTGCGCCGCCTGCGCGAACAAGAACCCAATGCCAATCTCCCGGATCGCACGGCCATACCGCTCGAACGGCAGATCGATGCGCACGCCGAGCGCTTCCAGCACATCCGCTGAACCGCTTCGCGAACTCGCCGCGCGGTTGCCGTGTTTCGCAACGCGCGCACCGGCGGCCGCCGCCACAATCGCCGCTGCCGTTGAAATATTAAACGTGTTCGAGCCGTCGCCCCCCGTGCCGCACGTGTCTACCATCTGCTCGGGGCGCGCCTCGCCATCAGCGAAGACCGGCGTGGCATTTCGCCGCATCATCCGCGCGAATCCCGCAAGTTCCTGCACCTGCACCGGCCGCCGGTTCAGCGCCGTCAGCAACCGCACGATTTCCGGCGTCTCCACGCGCCCCGAAAGCAGCTCCTCCATCATTGCTTCTGCTTCCGCGCGCGCGAAGGTGTGGCCGGCTTCGAGGCGCTCGATTTCTTTGCGAATTTCCTTCATTTTGTGGTTGTTTTGCGTATCCTTGCTCCGTTTCCGGCTTCCGGGTAAACTTCTATGTTTCAAGTCGCCTCAAAATTCTAGCACTGGTCTTACGCTCCGCGGTCGCACAGGAACGAACTGCTTCAAGGCCGCACAGGAAACGGAACCTCAATGAAGATTCACGAATATCAGGCGAAGGCGATACTGGCGCGCTATGGCGTGACGACACCGCGCGGCGAAGTGGCTTTCACCAAGGAAGAAGCGCGCGAAGCCGCGCACCGCCTGAAGTCGAACATTTGCGTCGTGAAAGCGCAAGTCCACGCCGGCGGGCGCGGAAAATCCGGCGGCGTCAAGCTCGCCCGTTCCTCCGACGAAGCTGCCGACATCGCCAGCCATATCCTTGGCATGAAGCTCGTCACTCCGCAAACGGGTCCTGCGGGCCGCATTGTAAAGCGCGTGCTCATCGAAGAAGGCCTCGATATCAAGCGCGAGCTTTATCTTGGTTTGCTCGTCGACCGTGCCACCGGCCGCGTCGTGTTCATGGCCAGCGCCGCGGGCGGCATGGAAATCGAAGAAGTCGCCAAGAATAATCCCGGCGCGATTCTGAGGGAGACGATTCATCCCGCCGTTGGTCTGCAGCTGTACCAGGCGCGCAAAATCGCTTTCGGCCTCGGTCTGCCGGTGGAGGTCGTCAATCAATCCGTGCCTTTCTTGCAGGCTCTATATCGCGCGTTCATCGATACGGATGCCTCACTGCTCGAAATCAATCCCTGCGTGGTGACCGGCGATGGCAAACTCGTCGCTCTCGACGCCAAGATGACCTTCGATGACAACGCGCTCTTCCGTCACAAGGAACTCCGCGAGCTGCGCGACCTCGATGAAGAAGATCCCCTCGAAGTGGAAGCCTCGAAGTACGGCCTCAACTACATCAAGCTCGAGGGCAGCGTGGCTTGCATGGTCAACGGCGCGGGCCTCGCCATGGCTACCATGGACATCATCAAGTACGCCGGCGGCTCGCCCGCAAACTTTCTCGATGTCGGCGGCGGTGCTTCCGCTGATCAAGTGAAAAACGCCTTCCGCATTCTCATGAGCGACCCGGCCGTGAAAGCCGTGTTCATCAATATTTTTGGCGGCATCCTGCGCTGCGATGTGCTCGCCACCGGCGTCGTTGCCGCAGCAAAAGATCTCCAATTGAAAGTGCCCGTCGTCGTGCGCATGGAAGGCACAAACGTCGAGTTGGGCCAGCAGATTCTCCGCGACAGCGGCCTGAACTTCACCATCGCCAACGGCATGAAGGACGGCGCGCAAAAAGTCGTGGCACTCGCCGGGGGTGCGCGATGAGCGTTCTCATTAACGAAAAAACGCGCCTGCTCGTCCAGGGCTTTACCGGCCGCGAAGGCACGTTTCACACCCAGCAAATGATCGAGTACGGAACAAATGTTGTCGGGGGCGTCACACCCGGCAAAGGTGGCACCAAACATCTCGAGCGGCCTGTGTTCAACACCGTCGCTGACGCCGCGAAAGCCACGGGCGCGAATGTTTCGGTGATTTTCGTCCCCCCGCCGTACGCCGCCGACGCCATTCTCGAAGCCGCAGATTCTGAAATTCCGTTAGTGATTTGCATTACGGAAGGCATTCCCGCCCTGGACATGGTGCGCGTCGCCGCCACCGTGGATTTCAAGAAGACTCGCCTCATCGGTCCCAACTGCCCCGGCATCATCTCTCCCGGCAAATGCAAAATCGGCATCATGCCGGGCCGCATTCACAAACAGGGAAACGTTGGCGTCGTCAGCCGCAGCGGCACGCTGACCTATGAAGCCGTCGACCAATTGACCAAACTCGGCATCGGCCAATCCACTTGTATCGGCATCGGCGGCGATCCGATCATCGGCACGTCGTTCCTCGACGCCATCCAATTTTTCAATGACGATCCGGACACACACGCCATCATTTTGATCGGCGAAATCGGCGGCTACGCCGAAGAGCGCGCCGCGGAATGGATCAAAGCCAACGTGAAGAAGCCCGTCGTCGGCTTCATCGCCGGCCAGACCGCCCCGCCCGGCCGCCGCATGGGCCACGCCGGCGCGATCATCAGCGGAGGCCAAGGCACGGCGAAAGACAAGTATGCGGCCATGGCCGCCGCCGGCATCCACACCGTCGAATCGCCCGCGGATATCGGCTCAACCGTCGCCGCCGCCCTAAAGTAACGAGGTCATTGCGCCGGTGGCTCCGAAGAAAACTGCGCGATCGAGAAAGTCCCAGCCGAAACCGGGAAGTAAAGTTGTTCTAGCAAGACTCCCGCCCGGTCTTCTCGACGGATTGCCCGAGGAGGATCAAAAGGCCATTTCCGCGATAGTCGGTGTTCCGATCAAGCTATCTGGTTATGACGACGGTCGACTGGTACTTGAATTCGTAGAAGACAGTGGAACGATTCATTCTATTTACGTAGATCGCCAGTATGTTAAAACGACCAAACGCGGTCATAGAAAGCCTACAAAGAGGAGAAAATAGCTTGTCACTCGAACGCACTTTCGCAATCATCAAACCCGACGCCGTCAGTCGCGGCCAACAAGATGAAATTCTCGCAAGAATTCACAAAGCCGGCTTCAAAATCATCGCCATCAAATCCATGCGTCTCACCAAGGAAGAAGCCGGCGGCTTCTACGCCGTTCATCGCGAGCGCCCTTTCTTCGGCGAGCTCACCGACTTCATGAGTTCCGGCAAAATCTTCGCCATGGTTCTCGAAGCCGGAGGCGCCATCCTCAAGTGGCGCGACACCATGGGCGCCACCGATCCCAAGAAAGCCGCGCCCGGCACCATCCGCCACGATCTCGGCACCAGCATCGGCAACAATTGCACTCACGGCTCGGACGCTCCCGAAACTGCTGCTTTCGAAATTGGATATTTCTTTTCGGGCCTTGAACTCATCTAAGTCTATGGCGGCCCAGTCTTCAACAAAATGCCGCCACTGCTATTCATCAACATGCAATTCTCTTGAGTTTTGAACCATTCGATTCATGAGATTTCATTTATGGACCCTCTCCGCGAACTCGGTCGCACGCTCCTCTTCCTTGGAGGTTTTGTCGTTCTCATTGGCGCACTTCTCTTTTTCGGCGGCAACTGCCCTTCCGCCTGGGACGCCTCCCCGGCGACATTGTCCACCGCGGCGAGCACACCACCATCTACTTTCCGGTCGTGACCTGCTTGGTGCTCAGTATTGGCCTAAACCTGCTTTTCTGGCTTTTCTCCCGCTTCCGCCGCTAATCCCTGCTTCAACACGGGCCATCTCTGTCGCAGCATGCGCCCGTGCGCGCTTGACGCCACATCTGCCCTCGCCGTAAGCTCCACGAAATTCCGCGCTTAAATCTGCTGCCGCGCGAGTTGGAAAGTGGTCGAAGAATATGAGAGCCGCCATCGCACGGGCCTATGTCGCATTAAGCGGAGCGATCTTGTTCGTCGTCGGTGTGGTTGGTTTTTTTCGCCACGAAATGTTCAATCTCACATTTCCTCCCGCTCACAATGTATTTCATCTCGTTAGCGGCGCAATCGCTCTTTGGGCGGGGTTTGGAAAGCGTGCTGATGGACCGCGGCTGTTGGGCTTGATTTTTGGGGTGGTTTATACGCTTGTCGCGATTGCAGGATTCGCCGGCCTTCGCGACCTCGGTCCAATCCAGTTGGGCTTGAACATACACTATAATTTTATCCACCTCGGCGTTGGTCTGCTCAGTCTCGCAGCCGGTTTTGCCGGCGCAAAGCCTGCTGCGGCCCAATAGACGGGGGCATACTCTTCATTCCCGATTCGAAAAGCACAAAACGAGCTAATTTGCCCCAGAATTGACTCCTGCAATTGGCCCCAGTAGAGTTACTCGTCCTCACGCACACTCGCGCGAAGGAGATCGCCGCGTGCTCGTAAGAGTCTTTGAAGACAACCTCACACTCAGCAAATCCGCCGCCGAACAAGCGTCCACTGCCGTGCGCCGCGCGATCCTCGATCGCGGACGCGCCCGCATCATCGTCGCAACTGGAACGTCCCAGTTGGATTTTCTCGATGCGCTGACCGGCGCCGAAAACATCGACTGGCAGCGTGTCGAGATGTTTCACCTCGATGAATACGTCGGGCTGCCCATCACGCATCCGGCCAGCTTTCGCAAGTATCTTCTCGAGCGACTGATTTACAGAACGGGGATCACCCAGTATCACCTGTTGGACGGCGATCGTGATCCCGGTGAAGTGGTCCGCCGCGTCGGTGAAGCCCTGCGCTCCGCGCCCGTGGATGTTGCTTTTGCCGGCATCGGAGAAAACGGCCATCTGGCATTTAACGATCCTCCAGCCGATTTCCAAACGGAAGATCCTTACCTCGTCGTCAACCTCGATGAACCTTGCCGCCGCCAGCAAGTGGGCGAGGGTTGGTTCGCGAATCTTTCGGAAGTTCCCCGCCAGGCGATTTCCATGTCGGTGCGTCAGATTCTGAAAGCCAAGGAAATCATCGCCGTCGTCCCCGATGCGCGCAAAGCCCAAGCGGTGAAGCTCTGTCTTGAGGGCGAAATCAGTCCGATGGCTCCCGCTTCCATCCTGCGCACTCATTCGGCCGCGACGCTTTATCTCGACAGCGAATCCGCCAGTCTGCTCAACCCGGCAACCCTCGCTGCTCTTGCCGCCGCCGGATAATCCGTGACTCCCCCGACTTTCATCCGCACATCGGACAAAACGAACGCCTCGGGATGCTCATGGCGGTAGCAAAACAATTGAATTCGGCTCAGCCTCGTCCCATTCCCTCCTTACGCTGGTGGATCGGCGGAATTCTCTTCGCTTCGACGGTCATCAACTACATCGACCGCCAGACCCTTTCCATCCTTGCGCCCTTTCTGAAGCAGGACTATCACTGGACCAACGTAGACTACGCCAACATCGCCATCGCCTTTCGCATTGCTTATAGCATCGGACAAACCGTCTGCGGCCGGCTGATGGATCGCGTCGGCACGCGGCGCGGCCTGACCATTAGCGTCACCTGGTACTCGATCGTCTCCGTCTTGACCTCCCTGGCTAATGGCCTTTCAAGCTTTGCTCTTTTTCGTTTTCTGCTCGGAGCGGGCGAATCCGCCAACTGGCCTGGCGCGAGCAAAGCGGTTTCCGAATGGTTTCCAAAGCGCGAGCGCGGGCTTGCCGCGGCGTTGTACGACAGCGGCTCCTCCGTCGGCGGTGCGGTCGCGCCCTTTCTAATTTTGCCGGTGTACCTTCGTTGGGGATGGCGCATCGCCTTTGTCATTCCGGGGCTGCTCGGATTCTTGTGGCTCATCGTCTGGCGGCGGATGTACCACCTGCCCCAGGATCATCCGCGCGTCAGCGACGCCGAGCGCCAAATGATTCTTGCCGAGACCCAGGAAGCGCAAATCGCCGGTAAGCCTCGGCTGCGATGGCACGATCTTCTGAAGTTGCCCCAAACCTGGGGAACGATCATCTCCAAGGCCCTTACCGACCCCGTTTGGTTCTTCATCACGGACTGGTTTCCCATCTACTTGGTCGCAAAAGGCATTTCGCTCAAGAGCGGCTTGCTTGCCGTGTGGGTTCCCTTTCTCGCTGCGGACCTGGGCAATTTCTTCGGCGGCGGTGTTTCTGGCTACTTGATTCGGCGCGGCTGGTCGTTGGGTGCCGCGCGAAAAGCGCTGGTTGTCTTTGGCGGCGTCGGCGTGCTGCTGCTCATCCCCACCATCTTCACCGTGAACCTCTACCTGATCACGCTGCTTTTCGCGCTGGCCACGTTTTCCTACGCATCGTTTTCCACCATCGCCAACGTGCTCCCCACCGACCTCTACCATAGCGACGCCGTGGCTTCTGTCAGCGGCCTCAGCGGCACCGGCGCGGGAATCGGCACCATCATCGCTTTCGAATTGATCGGACACCTTTCCGACGCGCGCCAGGCGTCCGCCGTGCATTCCTTCGATCCGATCGTGATTGCCGCGGGGCTGATCCCCTTCGTCGGCATGATTCTCGTCTTGCTCCTCGTCCGCAATACACGCGCCACCGATCAGGGCTTAGTCCGGCGCATCTGATCCGCCAAATTGCCGCAGTGAATCCGGATTGACATCCTTTAGTTTTCGGCCTGAAACTTCCATCGGAGGACGCGCCATGAAAATCAAGCTTCTCGCACTCGCTGTGGCACTTGGTGTTTCTACTTACAATGCCGCCGGGCAGTCCTCCGCCGCGCCGCCAGCGCCGTCGCCGCAAGCCGCGCCGAAATCTCCCCAGGACCTCTCAGCCCAGGTTCCAACTCCCAAACCGGACGACGTCAAATCCATCGACAGCATCCTCGCCGCTCTCTACAGCGTCATCTCCGGCCCCGCCGGCGAGCGCGACTGGAATCGTTTTCGTTCCTTGTTCTTGCCCGGTGCCTCTCTCACCTCCGCAGGAAAAGATCGCGATGGCAACATTCGCATTCATCCGCGCACCGTGGAAGGATATGTAACGGGCGCCGGCGGCTATTTCGCACAGCACGGTTTTTTCGAAAGCCCGATCGTGAGCCGCGTCCAGACGTTTGGCAACGTCGCCCAGGTCTTCTGCAGCTACGAATCCCGCGGCGCCGCCGGTGAAGCGCCCTTCGCCCGCGGCATTAACAGCATCCAGTTGGCCCATGATGGCAAGCGCTGGTGGATTGTCTCCATCCTCTGGGACGAAGAGCGCCCCGACAATCCGCTCCCCAAGGAATTTGCCGTCAAGTCAGACAGCAAATAGATACTAATCCCTTCGTTCACCCGTTTTCCGTCATCTGTAGATTTCACTGTCATGCCATCCAGACGGTTTTCTGACCGTCGATCCGCGCGCATTTCCTCAATTCTCTGATTCTGCAAGGTTTGTATGGCATCCCTTCGTGGTCCACAGCTTGCCTTCCCTTTAGGCGAAGGGGCCCCTTCTATCTTAATTGACGGAGGAACTTATGCATCTACGTAACTTGGCAATCCTTGGGCTACTCTTTTTGATTGCGGCCGGCAAGTGCACCGCGCAAGTGCAAGGCGAAAGTTATCACAGTCACGGGTATGCCTATGTCGCACCTGGCGGCTTAACCGCCGGCGGGAACACGCTTAAAGCAATTGCCCTCGGTGTCGGCGGCGAAGCCATGCTGTACAAGGGCTTGGCAGCCGGTGCCGAAATCGGTTGGCAGGGGCCGACGCAAAGCTTCAGAAATGGTTTCGGATTGGCCTCTATCAACGGCGCTTATCACTTCGTGAGCTCGCAGCACGAGCGGAGGTTCGTTCCGTTCGTCACCGCGGGCTACACGCGATCCTTTGCCAACCAGAGCGGCGCGAACCTCGCCAACTATGGCGCGGGTTTCCAATATTGGTTCAAGGAGCGCTGGGCTTTCCGCGTTGAGGGTCGCGACCATATCAACACCAATGGCCCGGTTGCACACGCGTGGCAGGTCCGCTTCGCCATCGTCTTCCGGTAACTCTTACAACCTAATCTCGCCAGGGTGAGCCTCTCTTCTGGATTGTCTCCCCGGGCCCCAGTGCCTCAATGGAATTACAAACTCCGCCGAACCAACGCCCACGAACATGCCGTTACCCGCAGAGGATCAACTCTGCGAAAGCGGCGTAAAGATGCGAGTGGGAAACTGGGCTTTCAACTATGGCGCATCCCAGTCGAGGGCAACGATATCCTGGCTCCCAGTGTCTTTGAGCAATAACGGCGAATCATCCGGCGCAAGACCGAGCCACAGGCCCCAGTAACCTGTCATCTGGAACCCCTTCAGGTTGGCCACCTGTTCGACCTTTCGGTCGCGGATTCCTACGCGAAACACTCCCACATCCGGCTGTTGCTGCAGGAAATAGACATACTTCCCGTCCTGAGACCAACCAGGATACGCCGCCGCCGTGTTGCTCAGCACCGCCCACTTCTGGGTTTCGAAATCGAACAGCCTCAAGCCCAGCGAATCGGCCGGCAAGCCCACGATATACCGCCCATCCGGCGACCAACGAGGAGAGTACAGTTTGCCGGAGCCAGGGAGCGTCGAGACTTGGCGCGTCTTCAGATCAAAGATGTGAATGCCATCCACCGCGGGGATCATCTCTCCAAAGGCTACAGAATTGCCATCCGGAGACCAGGTCGGATCGGCCTGAGTTTGAGGGCCGCCGGGCATCATCGCCTGAGGTGTGCCGCCATAGGCTGAAACGATATAGATCCGCGACGGCTTGCCGCTCTGGTAGTCAAAAAAGACAATCTGTTTTCCATCCGGCGACCAGCGAGGCACCATGGCATAAAGCGGCGGAAAGCTGAGCTGAAGCCGCTCACTCCCGTCTGCCTTGCTTCGCCAGAGTGTCCCCTCGGGATACGAAACGTAGGCTACCCATTGCCCGTCCTTCGAGAAGGCCATGTCCTGGGCTGAGGTTCCCGAAAGAAAAGGCTCGACGGCCTTGGACTTGGCGTCGTAGCGCTCGAGTTCTCCGCGCACCAGGCCCGCCACCGCGAAGAGCTTTCTGCCATCTTTGCTGGGAATTGGATATCCGTAGCTGATTGCTCCTGAAGTTAACTGCATCGGCTCGCGGCTGGCCTTGCGCAGAAGACTTTCCTTTTCGCGCAAAGCCCAGAGTTGGCCACCGGAGTCGAAAACGAAATACTTCCCGTCGGGCGTCCACTGGCCGCAGCATTCCCCACTCAAACCAGAAATATCACTCTTGCGATTGGAGTGAGGCCAGCCGACGAGCAGCGGGTGGAGATTCGTGCCATCGGCCAAAACCTGCCAAAGTGAACTGACTCGTGTCTGGGGATCAAACACGGCGAAGCGTATCAGGCTTCCGTCGGGAGACCACGCAGGCCCCAACGGACGGCCCGATAAGGAAGCAAGCCTATGAGACTCCGTCCCGTCACCGCCAGCAAGGTGGAGCTCCTTTCCCTTGGCGTAAACGAGCTTCTTCCCATCCGGGGACCACGCTCCATCGTGACCGGCGGTATCGGCCAATCGGCGCGGCGACCCGCCCAGGACCGGTAAAGCCGAGAGCGGCCCATCCGACACGGTGCCAGGCCTGTCCGCCACGAGGAGGTCCGAGCCGTCCGGGGAAACATTCAAAACAATCAGCGTAGGTGACGAGGCCGGAATGGGCGCAACTTGTCCTCCGGCAGCCGATACCTGAGCGATGGGAAAACTGAAGCCCTGGGCTTGCTCTTGCAAGTAGAGGCGCGAGCCATCCGTCCCCACCAGAAACTTGGGGCGGGCATCGTGACTGATTTGGGCATACCCCGAGACTTTGGGCGAAGGCAGGGGAGGCACAAGCCAATAGACGAGAGCCGCGCCGGCCACGGCGACGACCGCCAGCCCGCCGAGCAAAGCTTTCTTGTGTCGTCCGGCGAGATGAATGGCTAGAGCCCGGTCGGTCGAGCTGTCTGTTACTGTAGCGGCTGTCGAGCCGGCTCCGCCGCCTCCCGCGGCGAGAGGCACCCGGTCGGAGGCTGGCGCCACGGCCGTGGAGGTCCCTGAGCTCGTGTCGCGCCTCAGCCGCCTCAGCTCGGACCGCAGATCGGAGGCGCTTTGGTAGCGCAGGTCGCGGTCTTTCTCCAGGGCGCGATTGATGATTTCCTCGAGCTTCGGCGGAACCTCGGGGTTGATCCGCACTGGAGGAACGGGTGGGCGTTCCAGAATGGCGTGGAAGATCATTCCCGTGGTCTCGCCTCGGAACGGCAACTGCCCGGTGGCCATCTGATACAGCACCGCACCGAAGGAAAACAGATCGCTTCGCGCGTCCAAGTCCTTGCCTTTGACTTGTTCCGGCGACATGTAGGCGACGGTGCCAAGAGCGGTACCCGGGCTGGTGAGATGCTCCTTGACGTCGAAGGTCGCGGCGGTCTGCTCCGTTCCCGTTACTGGCACGGGAGAGAGTTTGGCCAAGCCGAAGTCGAGGATTTTGGCGTGGCCGCGATCAGTCACAAAGATATTAGCGGGCTTGATGTCGCGATGAACGATTCCTTTGCCGTGCGCGGCATCGAGCGCGTCGGCGATCTCAATGCCGAGCGAGAGCAGAGTTTCTAGTTCCATGAGACGCCCATCGATGCGCTGCTTCAGGGTTGCACCATCTAGAAACTCCATGGCGATGAATGCTTTCCCGTCTTGTTCACCGATGTCATAGATCGTGCAAATGTTGGGGTGATTCAGGGCAGACGCGGCCTGCGCTTCCCGCTGAAACCGGGCGAGGGCTTGCGGATCCCGGGCTACATCCTCAGGCAGGAACTTGAGCGCGACGAAACGGTGGAGACGAGTATCCTCAGCTTTGTAGACGACTCCCATACCGCCGCCACCAAGCTTTTCAATGACGCGGTAATGCGAGATGGTTTGGCCGATCATGGCAGAAGATCTTGCTTCTTGGCTCGCATCTTAGGAGCGCCAGCACTGCCAAGTCAATTCTGCAGTAATTTCCTTGGCGTACAAATGATTCTACATTGCCGGCTCCATACCCAAGAGACTCACCCGTCCATCTTCGACACTGCCACTTTCAGCTCCCCTTCTGCCATCCCACAGCAAACAAACCACTTACAAGTAACCATTGACAGACTGTACCGATGTGCTATAATGTTTTTTGATTTTCGCGCCGCAAGCCGACCCCGCCAGCCCCCTACGGCCTGAACCTTGCCTTCGTCCCCACGAGTCACGATTCACGAGTCACAAATCACTAACTTCTTTAGGATTCGCAGATCCGAGACGTTTACGTTCTAGCAAACAAAACACGCCAGTAAGTTCTTCAGAATCTGCACTTACGAGCCACTTCCAACTCATTGAAAAATTGGATACTTTAAGTCCTTTAGAATCCGCACTTACAACCATGTCCCCCGCAACCTCTTTAGAATCCGCACTTACAAAAACAGCCGGGATGGGGGGCCCCTCCTCTCACCAATGGTAAAATCTCCCCTTTCTTTTCTTACACTTACGCATTGCCCATTTCGCAACTCCTTTGTTTTGACATTCATGCATGCAATGGGGGGTATGCACCCCCCTCGCCTAACCTCCTTCCCGCTACGGACTACGGATCACGGACCACAGCCTCGATCCGTCGTCCCGAAACTTCTTTCTTTTTCCCCACTTTCAACTGTCAACTGTCGACTCTCGACTCGTTGCTCTTCCACCAGTCACGAGTCACCAGTCACGAGTCACAAGCCATGACCCAGCAACTCACATTCAACCTCCAGCCCACCCGCAAGGCCTGGACCGTCAGCGAACTCACCGCGAAGATTCGCGATCTCCTTGCCAAAAAGTTCACAGACATCACCGTGCAGGGCGAAATCTCCAACTGCCGCGAAGCGCAGTCCGGCCATATCTATTTCACCCTGAAGGACGATCGCGCGCAGGTCCGCTGCGTCTTTTTCAAACAGCAGCAGCGCGGCATCAAGGTCCGCCCCGAAGACGGCCTGCAAATGACCGTGCGCGGCTCGATCAGCGTCTATGAAACGCGTGGAGAATATCAGATCTATGTGGAAAATCTGGAGCCCATTGGTCTCGGCGCGCTCCAGCTCGCGTTCGAGCAATTGAAGAAGCGACTCGAAGCCGAAGGCCTCTTCGATCCGGCGCGCAAGAAGCCGCTGCCGCTTCTTCCCAGCCGCATCGGAATTATCACGTCACCGCGCGGCGCCGCCGTGCGCGACGTCGTGCGCATCCTCACGCGCCGTTTCCCCAACGTGCATCTGACCGTTTATCCCGTGCGCGTCCAGGGCGAAGGCTCCGCCGAGGAAATCGTCAAAGCGCTGAAATTTTTCAACTCCAGGAAACTCGTTGACGTGCTGATCGTGGCTCGCGGCGGCGGTTCCATGGAAGATTTGTGGGCCTTCAACGAAGAAATCGTCGCGCGCGCCATCTTCGCTTCAGAAATTCCCGTGATCTCCGGCGTCGGACACGAAACCGATTTCACCATCGCCGATTTCGTCGCTGACGTTCGCGCCTCCACGCCTTCCGCCGCCGCCGAGTTGGTCGTCCAGACGCGCGCCCAGTTCGACAAGCACATCACCGACCTGCGAGAAACCATCGTCGGCTTGATCCGCTACCGAGTGCTGGAATTCTCTCGCCGCGTCCACGAACTTTCCGCGCGCCGCGGCTTCCGCCGCCCGCTCGATCTCCTTCGCCAGCATCGCCAGCGCGCCGATGAAATGACTTCGCGCCTCGCCCTCGGCCTTCGCGCGCGCCTTCAGCAATCGCGCAAGCGTTTCACCGCCGCTCACTTGCGGATCGCTTCTTTCGATTTTCGCTTGAAGATTTCCGCGTTCCGCCTGCGCCTCGAAAGACTTACCGCCGAACTCGGCGTCCGCATCGAGCGCCTTCTGCGCGCAAAACGCGACCGCCTCGAAAAATTAACCCTGCAGCTCCGGGAGCGCAGCCCCCTGCGCGTTCTCGAACGCGGCTACGCCATCGCCACCGACGCCGTCGGCAACCTCCTCCGCGACGCCGCCCAAGTCGCCCTCGGCGACACCGCCACCATCCAGCTCCACCGCGGCCGCCTCACCACTGAAGTCCGCAAGAAGGAGACGACGTGAACTCCTTCAATCGCCTTGACTTAGGGCTGACGCGGCTGCTCTGCCCTTTTCCATTTGATCTCTTTGACCCTGTCAACCAGATAATCGGCCATCAAGAGCAGGTCGTCTCGTTCGTTTGGGCTGGCAACGGCATCCGCTTTGCGCCGGTAAAGCAGATTCAGATACGCCATCGCATCGTCGTAATCCGGCCGCAACTCGATGGCATGCTTCATCGACTCGATTCCCTCATCGATGATCGAACCATACTTGCGGACATATTCCTCACGAACAACAGTCGGGAGCGGCTCCGTGTCCTTGATTTGGTGCGCCACGTGGGCCTGATTGTAGCTAGCCCGCACCTCGTTATTCGCGCGAAACGACAGAGTCCAGTCAATCACGCCAACCCAGTAGTACGGCTCGGGGTCTTTGGGTTGCAGCGCGATGTGTTTTTGGTGATACGACTTGGACTCTTGAAACTTCTCGGGATCGTAAGGCGTGCCGGCCATTTGAAAGATAATCGACCCGATTCCGTCGATCGCGCTCAAGTTTTGTGGATCAATAACAAGCGCGCCCCGGAATTCCTCGACCGCCTTGCGCCCCAATTCCTGATTTTTCTCGCTTGGCGCGCCGGGAATGTATTGCGAGGCATAAGCCGTCGCGAGATACAGCCGCGCATTCATCAGTCTCGGATCGAGCAACTTAGCCCGCTGGAAAGCCAAGATCGCTTCGTCATACTGGCCGTTCTTGAAATTCTGCACGCCTTCATTGAGTGCCTGATGCGCTTGTCTCTGATCTTCCGTTTGCGGTGGTGCCTCTTGAGCCAGCAATCTCGGTGCCGTCAGATTGCTCAGAAAAACCGACCACACGATCACAGCCCCGGCACAAATACCCGCCGGGAATACACTGCTTCTGAATTTGCACATGGAAATCTCCGGTTAACCTGCGGGCAGTCTCATTCTACTCTCGGCTGCCGCCGCAGGGAACCTCGAAAACGCGGAGAGACAGATACCACCCGAAATGATTTTGGGACCCAAAACTTAGAACTTACAACTGATGACTTAAAACTATTCTTCGTCGGAGGAGGAAACTTTCAAGACTGCGAGGAAGGCTTCCTGCGGAATATCCACCTGGCCGACGCGCTTCATGCGGCGTTTGCCTTCTTTTTGTTTTTCGAGGAGCTTGCGTTTGCGGGAAATGTCGCCGCCGTAGCACTTGGCGAGAACGTTTTTGCGGATGGCCGCGACGGTTTCGCGTGCGATGACCCGGCTGCCAATTGCGGCCTGGATCGGAACTTCGAACATTTGACGCGGAATGAGCTTTCGCAAGCGCGTCACCAGATCGCGCCCGCGCTCCGCCGCAAAGTCGCCATGGATGATCAGCGCCAGCGCATCCACCGGTTCGCCGGCGACGAGCACGTCCAGCTTGATCAGGTCGGATTCCCGGTAGTCGGCAAGATGGTAGTCGAGCGAAGCGTAGCCGCGTGAAACGGATTTTAGGCGGTCGTAAAAGTCGAGCACGATTTCGTTGAGCGGCAGTTCGTAGGTCAGCATGACGCGCGTGGGTGATAAGTACTCGAAATTTTTCTGCGTGCCGCGTTTTTCCTGGCAGAGCTGCAGGATTCCACCGACGGAATCTTCGTTGGTGATGATCATCGCTTTGATGATCGGCTCTTCGATTTTTGCGATGTCGCTGGGGTTCGGAAATTTCGCGGGGCTGTCGACTTCGATCACTTCGCCGGTCACGCGCGTGATGCGGTAGCGCACGCTCGGCGCCGTGGTGATCAGGTTGAGCCCGAACTCGCGCTCCAGCCGCTCCTGCACGATTTCCATGTGCAGCAGGCCGAGAAAGCCACAGCGGAAACCGAAGCCCAGCGCGACGGAATTTTCCGGCTCGTAAAAAAACGCCGCGTCGTTCAATTGCAATTTTCCGAGTGCATCGCGCAGTGGTTCGTAGTCGTCGGCGAGCACCGGAAACAATCCGGCGAACACCATCGGCTTGATGGCCTCGAATCCCGGCAGCGCCGGAGCGGGCCGGGCCACTTCGATGACTGTGTCGCCCATGCGCGCGTCGGCCACGCGCTTAATATTTGCGACGATGAAGCCGACGTCGCCCGCTTCGAGTTCCTCGAGCGCGATCGGTTTCGGAGTCAGCGTGCCGAGCTGTTCGACTTCGTAGGTGTCGTCGCCCGCGACGAGTTTGATTTTCACATGATTCTTGAGGCGGCCTTCCATCACGCGCACGAGAACAACGGCGCCGCGGTAAATGTCGAACCACGAATCGAAAATCAGCGCCTGCAAAGGATTTTCCGCGCTGCCTTTCGGCGCCGGCACGCGCGCAACGATCGCTTCGAGCACGTCTTCGACGCCGATGCCGCTTTTCGCGCTGATGAGCAGCGCGTCCTCTGCCGGAATCGCGAGCACGCTTTCGATTTGCTCCTTTACAAATTCCGGCTGCGCCGCCGGCAAATCAATTTTGTTGATCACCGGCAGAATCGTCAGATTGTGTGATGCAGCAAGGAAAGCATTCGCGACCGTCTGCGCTTCCACGCCTTGCGACGCATCTACAACCAGGAGCGCGCCTTCGCACGCCGAAAGCGCGCGCGAAACTTCGTAGGAAAAATCCACGTGGCCCGGCGTGTCGATCAAATTCAATCGATACGTATTTCCGTCTTTTGCTTTGTAGTGCAGGCGAATGCTTTTCGCTTTGATGGTGATGCCGCGTTCGCGCTCGAGATCCATCGAGTCGAGGACTTGCTCGTGCATTTCGCGCTCGGTCAGCGCGCCGGTCATTTCCAGCAGGCGGTCCGCCAGCGTGGATTTGCCGTGGTCGATGTGCGCGATGATGCAGAAATTGCGTATGAACTTCGGATCCATTGTTGTCGGTTACCGGCTGGAGCGGCTGCGTTCGAACGGGCGAAATATGCAGCGAAAAAACCGTGCCGTGTAAACATTCAGTTTGCCACAAATGGGGCAGCGCGTCAGCCTTGCGGAGGAAGATTCAGAAAAGTGTGAAAAATGAAAAGGTGAAAGGAAAAATGCCGCGAGCAGGCCTTACTCTTCCCGCAAAGTTTTGACGGGCTCGACGCGCGTGGCGCGATGGGCGGGGAGGATGGTGGCGAGGAGGCCGACGGCGACGAGTAGCAAAGCGACGCCGGCGAAGGTGAGCGGGTCGGTGGCGCGGACGCCGTAGATGAGGGACGTCACGACGCGGCTGAGAGCGAATGCGACTCCCAGGCCGAGGGCCACGCCCAGCAGGATGGGCTTCATGCCATCGGCAACTACCATCTGCAGGACATCGGAAGGGGTGGCGCCGAGTGCCATACGAATGCCAATTTCGCGGACCCGGCGGCGAACGCTGTACGAGAGCACGCTGTAGATTCCGACGGCGGCGAGAGCCAGCGCCAGTCCAGCGAACGAGCCGAGCAGGAGCACGTTGAAGCGCTGCGGCGACAACGATGCGGAAATCAAGCCTTCCATCGTCACGACGCCAACGACCGGCGTTTCGGGATCCACCTGGTGCACGGCGCTGGTGACCCCGGAGATCGCGCTCGTCGGATCGGCGCTGGTGCGCACGGCAAGGCTCATGCCGAACGAGCGCCAGGCTTCCGAAGGCGGGAACGTGAGTTGGCTCAATGGCCAATATAGCGTCTCGACGGGACGGGTTTGATCCAAAGAATCCTGTTTCACGTCACCGACTACGCCCGCGACTTCGCGTGCTACACCCGGAAAAAATGTCAGCGTGATGTGCTTGCCGATTGGATTCTCGTTGGGCCAGAAACGCTTGGCCATGGATTCGCTGATGAAAACCACGGGCGGCCGGCCCGCCACGTCCGCGTCGTTCAAATCGCGGCCCCGCAACACCGGGATGCACATCGCATGCAAGTAGCCCGGTGAGATCATGCGAACGTCCACCTCGGGCTGATCCGCCATCGGCACGACGGGCTGGCCTTCGACCGCGACGGGTTGGTGCGAGCCCCCGTCGTCTATCGGTAAACTATCGATCAGGCCGGCTGATTCCACACCCGGCGTTGCGCGAACCTGCCGCAGCACCTGGTCATAAAAGTTGATCTGCGCGGCCGGACTGGAGAACTTCGTGCCAGGAACAGTCAGCCTCGCCGTCAAAACGTTATTGGGATCGAAGCCGGGCTGAACGCTGCTGAGCCGCAACAAACTGCGGATCATCAGGCCGGCGCCGATCAGCAGCACCAGCGACAAGGCAACCTCCGAGACCACCAGCAAGCCGCGCGTTTTGCTTCCGCTGGAATCCGAACTGCCGCGACTTTGGCCCTGTTTCAGGGCTTCGTTGACATCCGTTCTCGTGAATCGCACGGCCGGCAAAAGACCGGCGAGGAGTCCCGCGAGGAGCGCCAGAAACACGGTGAAGGCCAGCACTGGCGTGTCGAGCGTGATTTCCGTGGAACTCGGGAGCCGGTCGGTTAGGAATTTCTGAATTAACGTAATGCAAAAGCGCGCCAGGAAAAGCCCTAGCGCGCCGCCTGCGAGCGAGAGCAGCAGCGTCTCCGCAAGGATCTGGCGCAGCACCACGATGCGGCTGGCACCCAGCGACGTGCGAATCGCGATTTCTTTCTTTCGCGCGAGAGTTTTGGCCAGCACCAGATTGGCGACATTGGCACATGCGATCAAGAGCACAAAAGCGACCGCGCCGAGTAAGACGAGCAGGGCTGGCCGCACGTCGCCGACAATCTCCTCGCGCAGGGGAACAACCGTAGCGCCCCAGCCCTTATCGTCTTCGGGATATTGCTGCTCGAGACGCGCGGAAATCGCACTGAGGTCCGCTTTGGCTTGCTGCACGGCAACTTCGGGCTTAAGGCGCCCGATGACCATGTAATTGTGATTGCCGCGTACCGCGCGCTTCTCGCTGGTCCAGGCCAGGGGAACCCATAGCTCAGCCCAGGCTGGAAATTTGAACTTGGGAGGCATAACGCCGACGACCGTATAGGTCTGGCCATCGAGGAGGACGTTCCGGCCAACGATGCCGGGATCGGCGGCGAAGTGATCGCGCCAAAGCGTATGGCCCAGGATCACGACGTGGCCCTGGCCGGGGCGATCTTCCTCCGGCGAGAACGTGCGTCCAAGAACCGGCTGCACACGCAGGATGGAAAAGAATCCCGGCGCGACGGCGGCACCGCGGATGGCCTCGGGGCGTTCTCCACCGCCCACATTGAAGCTCTCAAATCCATACGCAGCCATTTGCTCGAACGAACGGTTCTGGCTCTGCCAGTCCAGGTAATTCGCCGGCGAGACGGAGAACAAGCTCATTCCGGGGAAGCTCTTCGCGGGAGGGACGTGCCAGACCTGCATGATGCGGGAGGCGTCCTGGTAGGGCAGCGGGCGAAGGAGCACCGCGTTCACGATGGAGAAGATCGCGGTGTTGGCTCCTATGCCGAGCGCCAGGACGACGATAGCGGCCAGGGTGAACCCTGGATTGCGCAGCAGGATCCGCAGGCCGAAGCGAAAGTCTGCAACTAGGTTACGCATGGCAAGGCACTCCCGGCTCACCGCGAGCGAGGACATCAGCGGTGACATTAAATACAGACGAAGGAACAGCCCCGGATGTTTCCAGCGAAAAAATGGGTAGCCGTACCCGATACTGCATCGCCCGATTGCGCGGAGTTTTGCCCCGCCGCGAGCGAGGTATATAGTTGAGAGTCAGGGCCGCCCGAACACGACGCATCGAACAGCCCGGAACCGCCAAGCAATTGGCAGCCGATTCGTAATTTCAAGAACTGCAAAGGCAATTCGAACGCATGGCCGGAGACGTCAGCAAGCATTTGGAACGCGCCAAGCGCTTCCTCGAGAAGAACCGCGTCGAGGATGCCATCGAGGCCTATCTAGCCGTTCTCGACGAAGCGCCGCAGCATCAGGAGGCCACGCAGGCGCTCGGCGATCTCTATGCGCGGATGGACCAGCCGGAGCGCGCGGCGGTGTATTACGGAATGCTGTTTGACCTTCTAGTGGATCCGAAAGACGAGACAAAAGCCCTCGCGATTTACAACCGGTTTCTGCGTTCGAATTCAGGAGTGCTGCTACCCGAGCGCATCGCGCGCTACGCCTTCCTGCAGCAAAAACAAAATCATCCCGACGAAGCGATCGAGCAGTACACCAAAGCGGCGGAGCTTTTCACCACGGCGTCCCGTGAGGAAGATGCGCTTTTTTGCTGGGAGCGCATCGCGCAACTGGATCCTGAAAACAAGAACCGGCAATTGAAGCTTGCGGAGGCCGCCGAACGCCTGGGGAAAAATGCTCTCGCGGCACGCGCGTTTCTGCGCGCCGGGCAGCTTGCTTCCGCGAGCGGGGCCGCGGCCGACGCGCTGAATGTGCTGGGCCGCGCGCACCGGCTGGCGCCGCAGGAGCGCAGCGTGGCACTGCTCTACGCACAGGCCAACCTGCAATCCGGCAACGCAGTTCGCGCGGCGGCTTTGTTGGAACCCTTCGCGGGAACCGAGAGCGACGCGATGTTTCTCGATACCTATGGCGACGCGCTCATGCGCTCGGGAAATCTGGAGCGCGCCCGGGAGGTGCTGGACCGCCTTATCCTGGAGAAAAAGGAAGGAATGACGCGGCTGTTCGACCTTGCCGACCACTACGCCGCCGCGGGACAAGACCAGAAGGCCGTTGAGATTTTGGCGGTGGTGAAGCGGCGGATGTTCGCGGACAAGCGCCAGAGCGAATTCGCGGCGTTGACCGAGGCACTCGCGACCAAGCATTTGCATTCGCAGACCGTTCTTGAGTTTTCCGCTTCCATCTATAACGAGCTCAATCGCGAATCGCAGTATTTCGAGATTTTGATCAAGCTCTTCGACGTGTACCTGCATTCGGGGAATGTGGCGAAGGCGGCGGAATCTCTCGAGCGGCTCGTGGACATCGACGCGTACGACTATCGAAATCAGGAGCGGCTGGAATTGTTGCGCGGCCGCGTGGATGAAGCCTATTTGAAACGGGTGGGAAGCCGCCTGGCGAAATCAGGGACGGAGACCGCGGCGCACACGACGCACCCGACTCCGGGGCAGAGCGTGGCGCAGGCACCTCCTTTGAGCGAGGAAGGGCGGAACAAGCAGGCGCTCGAAGACCTGATCGTGCAGACGGAGATTTTTTTGCAGTATTCGTTGCAGAGCAAAGCATTGGAGAGATTGCAGAGAATCTCGGCGATGTTCCCCGGTGAAGAAGAACACAGCGCGCGGCTCGCCAATCTGTACCAACTGGCAAATTGGTGGCCGCCGGGCGCGGCCAAGCCGAAAACGGAGCCTGCGCCTGCGGCGGCTGCCGCGCCGGCTGCTGTTGCTGCGGTCGTCGAGCCCGCGCCCACGCCCATTACGGGGAAGACCGGCGTTTACTCGGCGGATACTTTGCGCGATCTCTCCAAGATCTCCGAGATCAATCAGAAAATCTTTCGGCAGCAGACGCCGCGGGCGATGCTGAACACCGCGGTCAACGAGGTCGGAACTTATCTTCGTGGCACGCGGGCGCTGGCGGTGGTAGGTACGCCAGGCCGCCCGCCGGAAATGGCGGCGGAATTTTGCGCGCATGGCGTGAAGCCGGCGCCCGGGGCCCAAGTGGTTTTGCTTCTTGCACAAATGGAAAAGGCTGAGCCCGATGAACTTGGCGGCCTGATCGCAGATGCGACAGATGGGTCCATCCTGGGGGAAATGGGAATGGAGACCGCGCTGGGCGTGATGATTACCGACAAAGAGACGCAGATGCCGGCGGGCATGCTGATCATCGGGTATGCCGAGGGGCACAAATGGAAGCCGAATGAGGCTTACTTTTTGCAGGCCATCGGCGATCAGATGCTGATGAGCGTCAGTCACACGCGGCTGCGCTCGCTGGTGCGGCGCATGGGAGTTTCGGATGAGCGCAGCGGGCTGCTGAGCCGCAGCTCGTATCAGAGTTGTTTGCTGACGGAAGCGGACCGCGCGCGGACACAGGGAACGCCGCTGGCTCTGGCGATATTGCAGATTGACCGCGGCGCGGAGATTTTGCGGCAGCAGGGAGAATCGCCGCTGGAACGATTTTTGGAGCAACTGGCGCGATCGCTGCAGCCGATCGTGAGGCAGAACGACGTGGCGGTGAAGTACACGTCGTGGTCTCTGGCGTTTATTTTGCCGGATACGACTCTGGCGGGCGCGCAGAATCTTGCCGATAAATTGCGGAGGGCGGCTTCCGGCCTGCGGCCGCCGTGGGATTCGACGCAAATTACGCTGAGCGCGGGAATTGTGGAGGCCGTGCCGAAGCATGAATTCGACAGCGAAGATATTGTGACGGATTTAATCAACCGCGCGGAGTTTTCCATTGAAGAGGCGCGAAAAAAAGGCGGGGATACGGTTGTAGCCCTTGAGACGCCCAAACTCTGAAGTCTAGGCCCCGGAATGTCCAATTATCAGGAGCTGGCTCGTGTGGCCTATAATCGTCAATTGATGACGTTTTATAAGCTACCTCTACAAAGTCCAAATCAGCGGCCGTTTCGCATTTTTGGCTGGGGCGCCATTATTCTGTTGCTTGGCATTTTGTTTTTCTCACTTTACGACCCGACGGAACTCAGCGATTCAACAAGACGAACAGTTGGATGGGCGGCGCTCGCAGTCGTGATGGTTTCGGTAGCCACAGCGACGTTGCTTTCGGGTAGGGAAGGGCTTTGGAAACTCAAGCGAACTTTTCAATTCCAGCTATCCGACGGCAAGCTACTGCAGATGCGAGAAGGGTCGCCAACCATTGAAATACCACTCACACAGGTGGCGGCGGTCCAGCAGTATCGTAGTTGGCTGATTGTTATAGGTGGCGAGCCAGCGCGGCAGATAGCAATCCCAATTGAGATTGAGGGCTTTGTAGAGCTTAAGGAGAAACTGAGTGCTCACTGTCCTATAACGCCGCTGAAGCCGAGGTCTTCTGCATTGTCGTTCTTGCCGGTTGTCTTGGCGATTGGGGCTTGCTTCATTCTTTTTACATCCCACATCGTCTCGGTTGTTATTGGTGCTGGCTGTCTCGCGCTTTTTTTGCAGGGATTGGGATTCCACTCATTACGGCGAGTGCGTCGAGGAAGAGGAATGAATCTTCTCTTAGTCGGGACCTATCTCCTCACGTGTCTGACAATCGTGTGGCTCGTTTATGAACGGACAAGAGTGATTCATTGAAGCTACTGTGAGACGACGCGGTTATCGTTCAGATATTCGTTGCTCGGATTTGTTCTTTTGGCATTCGACGGTAAACTGACAGGTGTTGAGTTGCTGAGAGCGAGGAAAACATGTTTCCGACGGATGTGGTGATTGTGGCGGGGGCGCGGACGCCGATGGCGCGGTATACCGGGGCGTTTTCGGAGGTGAGCGCGATCGAGCTGGCGGCGCACGCTTCGAGAGAGGCAATCCGGCGTTCGAATGTGAATCCGGGGGAGTTCGACCATGCGATTTTTGGCAACGTGATGCAGACGAGCGCGGACGCGCTCTATGGCGCGCGGCACGTGGGATTGAAAGCGGGATTGAAAATCGAGACGCCCGCGGTGACGGTAAACCGGCTGTGCGGGTCGGGGATTGAAGCGATCGCGCAGGCGGCACAGCGACTGCTGCTCAGCGAAGCGACGATGGTGCTTGCGGGCGGCATGGAAAACATGACGCAGGCGCCGTTTGTGATTCGCGGGGCGCGGGGCGGGTTGAAACTTGGCGGCGGCGCGCTGGAAGATTCGTTGATGGCGGGGCTGACGGATACGTATTGCGGGTTGCCGATGGCGCTGACGGCGGAAAAGCTGGCGGAGCAGCACGGGATTACGAGGAAGGATGCCGACGCGTATGCGCTGCGCAGCCAGCAGGCCGCGGATGCGGCGTACAAGGCCTGCCGCATCAAGGAAGAGCTTGTGCCGGTGGAAGTGAAGCAGGGGAAGAAGTCGATTTTGGTGAGCGAAGACGATCACCGGCGGCCGGAAACGACGATGGAGACGCTGGAAAAATTGCCGCCCTCGTTCAAGAAAGATGGAATTGTGACGGCGGGGAATGCCAGCGGGATCGTGGATGGCGCGGCGGCCGTGATTGTGACGCGGGAAAAATTCGCGCAAGAGCGCGGACTGAAACCGGTCGGGCGCATCGTGTCGTGGGCCGTGGCGGGAGTGGATCCGAGCATCATGGGGATTGGGCCGGTGCCTTCGTCGCAGAAGGCGCTGAAGCTGGCGGGGCTGACGCTGGAGCAGATGGATCGCGTGGAAGTAAATGAGGCGTTCGCGGCGCAGTACCTGGCGGTAGAAAAAGTCTTGGGGCTGAATCGCGAAAAAACCAATGTGAACGGCGGCGCGATTGCGCTGGGACATCCGCTGGGCGCGAGTGGGACACGGCTAGTGATCACAATTTTGAACGAGCTGCGCCGGAATGGATTGCGGTATGGGCTGGCAACGGCGTGCATCGGCGGCGGGCAGGGCATTGCGATGATTGTCGAAGCGCTCAAAAACTACTAACGCAGAGACGCAGAGGACGCAAAGAAAGCGCGGAGAAGAGTACGAAACGGCGCGTTTCTGCTAGACTTTGGGTTCGCTTCCGGCAGGGAATTGCCTCAGCCGAAACAACTTCAAGCGAGGAAATGAATGGCGATTCAAAAGGTGGGAGTCGTGGGGTGTGGGCTGATGGGCTCGGGGATCGCGCAGGTGGCGGCGGCCTCGGGATTCAACACCGTGGTCCGCGAAGTGAGCGCGGAGTTGCTGAACAAAGGGCTCAAGAGCATTGATAAGAACCTGAATCGGCTGGCGGAAAAAGGCACGATTACGGAAGCAGTGAAGGGCGAAATCCGCGGCCGGCTGAAGGGCACAACGAAAATAGAGGACCTGAAAGATTGCGACGTGATCGTGGAAGCAATCATCGAGCAGCTTCCGGCGAAACGCGAACTTTTTTCGGCGCTGGATGCCATTTGCCCGGCGACGACGATTTTTGCAAGCAATACATCGTCGTTGACGATTACGGAAATTGCGACGGCTACGAAGCGGCCACAGCGGTTTGTGGGTTTGCACTTTTTTAATCCCGTGCCGGTGATGAAGCTCGTGGAAGTGGTGCGAACGATTGCGACAGATCCGGCGGTGTACGAGGAGATGGTCGCGTTTGGCGCGAAGCTTGGCAAAACGCCGGTGCGCGCGCAGGACAGCACAGGATTCATCGTGAACCGGTTGCTGGTGCCGTATTTGCTGGACGCGATTCGAGCCCTGGAGGAAGGCGTCGGTTCCATCGAAGACATCGACAATTCGATGAAGCTGGGTTGCGGACACCCGATGGGTCCGCTGACGCTGCTGGATTTTGTGGGATTGGATACGACCTATTACATTTCGCAGATTATGTTTGACGAGTTCAAGGAGCGGCGCTTCGCGGCACCGCCGTTGCTGAAGCGCATGGTGCTGGCTGGATGGAACGGGCGCAAATCCGGGCGCGGGTTTTATGATTATGCGAATCCGCAGAATCCGAAGGCGATGAAGTTCTAGAAATTCGAAGGACAATCATGGTTTACGAAAACTTGCTCTACGAAAAAAAGGACGGGATTGCTTACGTCACGTTTAACCGGCCGAAGGTCTTGAATGCGCTGAACCGCAAGACGGTGGAAGAGCTGCATCACGCGCTGCTCGACGCGGGCGATGATGCCGCCGTTCGCGTGGTAATCCTCACCGGCGCGGGTGAGAAATCATTCGTGGCTGGCGCGGACATCGGCGAGTTGGCGCAGCAAACGCCCGTCAACGGCAAGGAATTTTCGCTTTACGGGCAGAGCGTGTTTCATCTTTTGGAGACAATGGGCAAGCCATCGATTTGCGCGATCAACGGCTTTGCGCTGGGCGGGGGATGCGAGCTGGCGCTCTCGTGCACCATTCGAATCGCGAGCAAGACGGCGAAACTCGGCCAGCCGGAAGTAAAGCTGGGCATTCTTCCCGGATACGGCGGATCGCAACGGCTTGCGCGGCTTTGTGGCAAAGGAGTGGCGCACGAGCTTTGCTTGACCGGAGAAATGATTACGGCGGAAGAAGCGCAGCGCATCGGCCTGGTGAATCATATTTACGAACCGGCGGAACTGATTCCCGCGGCGGAAGCGATGGCGAAAAAAATCATCGCCAACGCGCCGCTCGGCGTGAAGTACACGATGGAAGCGATCGAGCGCGGCGTCGAGATGCCCCAGGAAGAAGGGCTGTTCCTGGAGGCGACGCTTTTTGGGCTGGCTTGCGCGACGGAAGATATGCGCGAGGGGACGAAAGCGTTCTTGGAAAAAAGGCCGCCGCAGTTTAAGGGGAAGTAAAGGACAGGTAGGAAGTAAATGAGGTTAAGGAAATAGAGGAAGTAAGGATAAGAAAGAGGAGCGGCGCGCAAAAGAGATGGCAGAGAAATTACAACCCGGCGAAATTCACGGTGACTTGAGCGCCGCGGGACTCCGCTTCGGCGTTGTTGTGAGCCGGTTCAACGGTTTTATTACCGAGCGGCTGTTGGCGGCCGCAACGGATGCGCTGGAGCGCGCCGGCGCGGCGAGCAAGGATGTGGATGTGGTGCGCGTTCCGGGAGCGTTTGAATTGCCTCTCGTTTCGAAAAAGGTTGCGGCGACGGGCAAGTACGACGCGCTCGTGGCCATCGGTTGCGTGATCCGCGGCGAAACCACTCACTACGACTATGTCTGCGCGGAGACTTCACGCGGCTTGCAGCTCGCACAGTTGGACACGGGCGTGCCGATTATTTTTTGCGTGCTGACGTGCGACACGCTCGAGCAGGCCATCGATCGCGCCGGGCTAAAGGGCGGCAACAAAGGATTTGAAGCGGGGCTGGCGGCCATCGAGATGGCTCATTTGTCCCGAAAGCTCCGTGCCAATCCTGCGAAGCTAGCCATCATTCGAAAGCCGCGGCGCAAGTAACGTGTCCCTCCGGAGAAAATCGCGCGAGTTTGCCATGCAGATGCTCTTTCAGTGGGACATGAGCCAGCAGGATTTTTCAAAGCTGGAAGTGAAATTTTGGAAGAGTGCCAAGGCGGCCGACAAAACGCGCGATTTCGCCAACGAACTGTTTGAGGGGACGGCGAAAGATGTCGCAGTACTCGACGCCCTGATCGTAGGGCATTCCGACAACTGGCGTTTCGAACGAATGGCGGCCATCGATCGCGCGATTTTGCGGCTGGCCATCCATGAGATGCAACAGGCCCAAACGCCCGCCAAAGTAGTCCTGAATGAGGCCGTCGATTTGGCCAAGAAGTTTTCGTCGGAAGAGTCCGGCGGGTTCGTCAACGGCATCCTCGATTCCGTCCGTAAGTCTCTGAATATAAAATAGTTATACAGACTTCCAGCTTTTCTTCAAGCGGTCAATTAAATGTTGGACACGGTCCGCGAAACTTTGCTGCGCTCGAAGTGTTTGATTTCGAAGCATCGGGTTAGTCCCGGAACGCTCAACTAAGGAGACGAGAAATGAACGCAGAACGAGTGGTGCGTCGAGGTGTGCTCGCAATTGCTTTTGCCGGTTTGCTCGCCGGCGGTGCTTATGCTCAGAGCCAGGATCCGAGTTCGCAGCCGCAGGACATCAAAGAGGACAAGAAGGACATTCGAAACGACAAGAAAGATCTCGCGAAGGACCGCGCGGACCGCAACGCCGATCAACGCGACATCAACAAAGATAAGAGTGACCTGGCGGCCGATCGCAAAGATCGCAATCAGGACCAGCGCGACATCAACAAGGACCGCCGCGACCTGAACAAGGACCGCGCCGACCGTAACAAGGATCAGCTCGACATCAACAAAGACAAGTCACAGTTGGCCAGCGACGTGAAGAAGTACGGTGCGAACAGTTCGCAGGCGCAGGCGGATCGCAAAGACCTCCACGCCGACCGCGTTGACCGCAACAAAGACCAGAAAGACATCAATCATGATCGCAAGGACCTGGCGAAGGACCGTACGGATCGCAACGCGGATCAGCGGGACATCAACAAAGACAAGCGCGACCTGCACGCCGACCGCAAAGACCGCAATCAGGACCAGAAGGACATCCACAAAGACAAGAAGGACCTGCACAAGGATCGCAAGGACCTGCGGCACGACAGGCGCGGACACTAATCAGTTCGCGTAAGCGGAATGAAAAGGGCCGCGCGGGAAACCGTGCGGCCTTTTTTTCGCATAGTTATAGGTTCTAAGTTTTGATCGAGAATATATAGCGAATCCGCTTCTGATGGGCCCAGCGCAAGCAGGTTTCCTCGCCGAAAAATCAGATGCGGATGGTGCCTTCGAACACTTTGACAGCGGCCCCGCTCACGCGCGGCACGAGTTTCTTTCCCGATTGCGTGACTTGCACCTCGATGTGGCTTGGACGGCCCATCTCCACACCCTGAAGAATGTTGAGAGTGTGACCCGGTGCAAGTTTTCCGTGGCGAACGAGATAGGCGCCGAGTGAACCGGCGGCGGAGCCCGTGGCGGCATCCTCATAGAATTCCCAGGGAAGCATGCCGCGGGAAAAGGCTTTGCCGTTGCCGCCGAGGGCGAAACAGTAGGCCATGGTGGCGTGCGTACCCTGGAGTTTTCTCAGCTCGCTCATGTTCATCGAGATTTTTCCCAGGGCGGCGCGATTGCGCAGCGGCACCATGAGATTGAAAATGCCGGTAGAGACGAGTTCGGGATCGAGCTTGGGGTCGAGATCCTTGGGCGAAAGTCCCAGAGCTGCGACGAGTTTTTTCTTGTTGATCTTCGAAGGTTTGAAGATCGCTTCTTTCTGAGTCATGGTGACGCGCTGCGGGCGGCCATCCTTGAAGCGAATCTCGACCGGCAGAACGCCGGCTCCCGTTTGCTGCAGGATGTGAACGCCGCCTTCCTGCGCCGGAACAACGCCGAGCTCCGCGAGGAGAAACCACGTGCCGATGACCGGGTGGCCCGCGAGTTTGAGTTCTTCCTTCGTGGTGAAGATGCGCAGGCGCGCGAGCGCTTCCTCTTCGGTCGGCTTCTGGACGAAGACCGTCTCCGAAAGATTCATTTCGCGCGCGATGGCGAGCATTTCATCGTCGGAAAGACCGTCGCCGTCGGTGATCACCGCGAGCGGATTTCCTTCGAAGCGCGTGTTCGTAAAAACATCAAGCGTGTAAAAGCGGTGTTCCATGGCTGGTGGCAGGCGGCCGCAAGAGCAAATGAAAGATTCAGATGCGCTCGAGCTGGGCGACGGTCCTTTCGTTAGTGATGTTTCCGGTATTTAAAGTAGATTTCGGCTCGATGAGCACGATGTGAACTTCCTCGTCCGCGGCGGGGCAATGCTCCACGCCGCGCGGGACGATTACGAATTCCCCTTCACGCACGACGGCTTCGTGATCGCGGAACTTCATGCGCAAAGTTCCTTTGACGACGAGAAACAGCTCATCCTCGTTTTCATGATGGTGCCAGATGAATTCGCCTTTGAGCTTCACGGCTTTGACGTGGCAGTCATTCACTTCGCCGAGGATGCGAGGGTTGCAGTAATCGGAGAAGCGGCTGAATTTCTCTTTGAGATTGATCGTGTTCATGACGTGACCTATAGATTGTGAACGATCTGCGTTACAGCTTCGAGAACGCGGCCCGTGGTCCCGGACTTCGACGTTTCGCAATAAACTCGCAACAGATTCTCGGTGCCTGAGGCGCGGACCATCACCCACCCAACATCGCCGAGATAAAGTTTGATGCCGTCCATATCCTCGCGGCGGACGACGGGCAGATCGAGGATGTGTGTCAGCTTGCCATTCGAAAAGTGCGCGATGGCTTTTTCTTTTTGGCCCGGCTTGACGTCAAGGTCCACCCGGCCGTAATGATACTCGCCGAACTCGGCGGAAAGCACGCCGAGCAGTTCGCCCGGCGATTTCCCATGCCAGGCCATCAGCTCAGCGAGAAACAGCGCGGAAACCGTGGCGTCGCGTTCGGGAATGTAGAGATTGGTGCCGATGCCGCCGCTCTCTTCGCCGCCGATCAAGATGTTCTGTTCGAGCATCAACTCGCAGATGTATTTGAAACCGATGGGCGTTTCATGAAGCTTTCGGCCGAACTTGGCGGCAAGTTTGTCGATAAGTTTGGTGACGGAGAACGTCTTGGCGATGTCTCCCGGCAAGTTGCGCGTTCCCGCCAGGTGCCAGACGAGCAGCGCAAAAATCTGGTGAGGATTGACGAACGTGCCGTCGCGGTCGATGGCGCCGATGCGGTCGCCATCTCCGTCGGCGCACAAGCCGGCGTCAAATTTTCCAGCGAGCACCGCCTGGCGCAACGCCTCGATGTGTGGCTCGATCGGTTCCGGGTGCACGCCGCCGAAGCGCGGGTCGCGCGCGCCGCGAATTTCGTCGCAAGCGACGCCATTGCGCCGGAAAAGTTCGACGAGCAAGCCCGCGGCCGAGCCATGCATGACATCCGAGACGAAGCGAAGTTTCGCGCTGCGCAGCCGCTTCCAGTCCACCAGTTTTTCGAGGGTATCGAGATACGGCGCACGCGGTTCCAGGGGCTGAATCAGGTTTTTCTGCGCCGGCAGCGGCGGCACACTTTTCTGCTGCACGACGTCGAGCTCTCTTTCGATCTGCGCGACGATCGAAGGCAACGCCGAGCTGCCGTAGCTGGCTTTGTACTTGATGCCATTCCATTGGTATGGATTGTGACTCGCGGTAATCATGAGGCCGCCCGCCGCCGCGCGTTGCCGCACTAACAAGGACACCGCCGGCGTGGGGCACGGTTTATCCGTCAAGAAAACGGGAGTGCCGCTGGCAGAAAGCACTTCCGCGGCCGCTGCGGCAATGGCGTCCGAGGCGAAGCGATGGTCGTAGCCGATGATGACGCCTTTGCGAGCGTCCTCGCAGCGCACCACGTAACGCGCGATGCTCTGCGCCACAATTCGCGCGTTTGCGAATGTGAATTCTTCTGCGATCACACCGCGCCAGCCATCGGTTCCAAATTTGATTGCAGTCATAAGCAGAAGAGGAAAGTATACGCGAAGCTCTCGTTTGCCCAACAGCCGGATTGGCCTGGTCGTCGAAGAACGGACCGCCTCAAAGGGCATCCCTACAAAAGCTTTCTTAGTTTTTGTTCCTCGAGCCATTTCACGATTTTGCCGACGTCTTGGGCGCGGTCGCGCGGGCAGACCAGCAGCGCATCGGGTGTATCCACGACGATCAGATCGTGCACGCCGATCAGCGCGGCGATTTTTCCGGGGCAAGAGATGAGGTTGCCGCTCGCGTCCAGGGCGTAGCCCGGCGTGACGAACACGTTTCCGTCCGTGGAGTTTTTGTCCAGCAGCAGCCCATGCACGGCGCCCCAGGAGCCGATGTCGCTCCAGCCGACTTCCGCGGGAATCACAAAGACCCGCGGCGCGCTTTCCGCCCGCGTGGCCGGTTCGAGGACCGCGTAATCCACGGAAATATTTTCAAGCTTCGGGTAGATCGCCCGCAGTTTGCGTTCGTAGCTGCGGGTTCCGATGAATGCGGAGAGCTTTTCGAGCGCCGCGTGTGTTTTCGGCAAGAACTGCTTTAGATTTTCGAGAAACGTGGAAACGCGCCAGAAAAACATCCCGGCATTCCAGTGGTAGTTGCCGGTGGCAACGTATTCTTGCGCGAGCTTTAGTTCGGGCTTCTCCGTAAATCGCAGAGCGGGGAAAACCGGGAAGCCCTTGAGGCCGATCGATTCGCTCATGCGCTCGACGTAGCCGAAACCAGTTTCCGGCCGTGTCGGAGGAATGCCCAGCACGACCATGCGTCCGGGATGGCGAGCCACGTCGAGAGCCGCGCTCACGATCTCCCGGTATTTTTTGTCCAGCTCAATGTGGTGATCGGCGGGCAGCACCGCCATCAACGCATCGCCGCCCGCCGCATGGCGCACGTGAATGGCCGCGAGGGCGATCGCCGCGGCGGTATTGCGCCCCACAGGTTCCGTCAGGACGCGCTTGCGTGCAGCGGCCGGGAGTTGTGCGCGCACGGCAGCGGCCTGGTCGGTGTTCGTAACCGTCCAGATGCGGTCAGGCCGAATGAGCGGGCGCAATCGCGCCACGGTCTGCTGCAACATGGTGTCTTTGCCGACGATGTTGAGGAGCTGCTTCGGAGAGCGCATGCGGCTGCGCGGCCAGAAGCGCGTGCCGCGCCCCCCGGCGAGGATTACGGCGTGGGTTGCAAGCTCTTTCATCTCTTCTCAGTCGAAAACGGTTTTTGCAATCTCTTGCCAAGAATGTCCATCACGTTCCAGACCGGCTCGGAGCGCAGGCAAATCTGGAACGTAGGTTCGCAGGAGCTTTGACGGTTCTAAGGAATTCAAGGCAAACTTTCCCAGGCCGGCCGGAATCATCCAGCATTCTCCGCGGTGATATTCCGCTGAACCACCCGGCCAGACAAAGTGTCCGCTTCCCGACAGAATGACGAACAGATCAAAATGCGCGCTGTCCGATTGCGTTTCAATTTGCGCGAAATTCTTCCATCGTTCCGTTGCGAAGTAGCGGCACGCCGCGAGCAGCGCTTTCTGCAACCCATGAGCTGGCAATGAAATTCGCGACACTTTGCCCGCGATAGGCAGGCCGAACTGAATTACATCCAGCGCTTTCTTGATGTGTAGTTCTCGTGGTTTGCCCTGTGCATCCACACGCCCGTAGTCATACACACGATACGTCAAGTCAGAATACTGCTGCACCTCGCAAAGCACCATATCCTTGCAAATGGTGTGCGGGGTGCCCGCTGGCACGAAGAAGGTATCCCCCGGTTGCACGCGCCAGTGAACGAAAAGATTTTCAATCGTGTTATTGCCGAGCGCTTCAAGGAATTTCTTCTCGTCTGCTTTCGGTACTAATCCGATGAGCACGTGGGCTCCGGCCTCGGCGGACACTGCGTGCCACATTTCGGTTTTGCCGAAGCCCCCGGCTTTTTTTTCGTGTACCGAAGCATAGGAATCGTTGGGATGGACCTGGATGGATAATTTGTCGGTGGGAAAAATAAACTTCACCAGAAGAGGGAAGTCTTTCGTCGAAGCAAGACTTGTGCCGCGCCACTCCACGGGCATTTCTGCCCAAGCTTCCCCCAGCGTTTTTCCGGCAAATGGCCCTGAAGCAATCTTGCAATCCACACCCGTAAGCCACGCTTCGCCCAGTGGCTCGCCCAGATTCGATTTTTCAGGAAAGAGAGGCGCCAACGACCGCGCTCCCCAAATCCTCGGGCTGAAGATGGGCTCGATGCGTGTGGGCGTGGGCTTCATGAGATGTCATGCAATCGCATGTGTTTTGAGTGGTGAGAAACAGCGGCAGCTGGGCTGCTGCACTCCACATTCAGACAGCGGCTTCAGCGCGGGCGAAAAAACGCTCGATGCGTCGCAAACCTTCTTCGATGCGTTCGATGGACGTGGCGTAGGAAAGCCGCAAATAGCCGGGTGCGCCGAAAGCTTCGCCCGGCACGACCGCGACTTGCACTTTGTCCAAAAGCATCTTGGTAATTTCCGTGCAGCTCTTCGCGAGCGCCGGCTTGCCGGCACGATTCGAAAGATGAGCGGAAATGTTCGGGAACGCGTAGAACGCCCCGCCGGGCCACTCGCACGTGATACCGGAAATCGCGCGGAGCCCTTCGACGATGCGCTTTCTGCGTTTCGCATACTCGGCAAGCATGACCGGCACCGTTTCCATCGATCCGCGCATGGCTTCCAGCGCGGCGTATTGCGCGATGGACGTGGCGTTCGAAGTGGACTGGCTCTGCAGCTTGACGAGCGCCTGGATCAGCGCTTCCGGCCCCAGCGCGTAGCCGATGCGCCAGCCGGTCATCGCAAACGTTTTCGAGACAGAGCCAATGATGATCACGTTTTCTTTCGAACCCGCGGCGCTGGCAATCGAGTAGGGTTTGTGCGGCTCGTACGTGAAGTGCGAATAGCATTCGTCGCCCATCAGCCAGACGTTGTGCTTCTTACAGACCGCGAGGATGCGTTCGTATTCGTCCGGGGGCACGACACCGCCCGTTGGATTGCTTGGCGAATTGAGAATCAGGAGTTTTGTTTTTGGCGTGATGGCCTTTTCGATGGCCGTGGCCTTCACGCTGAAGCCGTCTTTCGGACGCGTTTCGACGAACACAGGCGTTCCGTGTGCATACTTCACGATGTCCGGGAAGCTCACCCAGTACGGCGCGGGGATGATGACCTCGTCGCCCTGCTGCACGAGCACGCTCATCACATTAAAGATGGAATGCTTCCCGCCGACGCTCACCACACATTCTTTTGAATCGTAGGCCGAGCCGAATTCGCGCTTGTGCCAGGCACAAATAGCCTCGCGCAGAGGCATGATGCCGCCCGCCGGCGTGTACTTCGATTTATTTTCCTCGATCGCCTTGATGCCCGCTTTCTTGATGTGGTCGGGCGTGGGAAAGTCCGGCTCACCCGGGCCGAAGTCCGCGACGTCAACTCCGCGCGATTTGAGTTTTTCCGCTTCGGCGATCACTGCCGCCGTCGGCGAGATTTGTATGCGGTTAATGCGATCCGTTAATTGCACCGTCGCTCCTTGTGGGACGTTGGCTTGCACCTCAGACTCAAGAAACCTTTGCGCGCAGCATTTGCTCGACGATGGGGGGCACCAGATCCGTCAAGGGCGCACCATGCTGCGCGATTTCCCGCACCAGCTTGGAACTCAGGTAGCTGTACGGTTCGCCGGGAAGCATAAACACGGTTTCGAGCCGCGATTCGAGCTTGCGGTTCATCAGCGCCATTTGCAGCTCGTATTCGTAATCGGAAACGGCGCGGATGCCGCGGAGAATCACGCCGGCGTGCCGCTTGCGCGCGTAGTCCACGAGCAGGCCTTCGAACACGTCCACCTCCACGTCAGCCCACTTCTTGGTGACTTCGCGCAGCATCTCCACACGTTCGGGAACGGTGAAGAGCGGCTGCTTTTCGTTGTTGCGGAGCACCGCTACGATCAACAGGTCAAACATCTTCTCGCCGCGCCCGATCAAGTCGAGGTGGCCGTTGGTGACCGGGTCAAACGAGCCGGGATAGATGGCGATCGAAGTCTTCATCGTGTGCGTGTCGCTGCTGCAGCCAATTCGCTATTCTAACTCAGGCGCCGTTCGTGGGACAGGCATTCCTGCCTGTCCGCTTTGTGAATTCGTGTCGCCATTTTGCGGGACAGACAGGAATGTCTGTCCTACCGAAATCCTCTTCGCAGGACGCCCGAGATATGACAGTATGCCAAAGCTGGTGCTACATAGCAGTCAACTTAAGTTATTTCTTCGAGAGGATTCTCCGAACATGGCACAGAAGCCCTGGTTGAACGGCCTTGGCATGATAATTGTTTGGATCGTGTTGCACCCGGCGATGATCGCAGCGCAACAACCCGCTTTGAGCCTCATCCCCATTCCCGCCAACGTCCAGGCTGGAAGCGGCAGCCTGCGCGTCGATTCGTCATTCATGGTGGCGCTCGCCGGGCATTCCGAGCCACGCCTCGACCGGGCCGCCGAGCGATTCCTCCGTCAGTTGGCTCTGCAAACGGCGATCCCTCTGTTTCCGAAGCCTGCTAAGAATTCGAATGCCACGCTGATGATTCAAACCGGGCACGCCAGCAAGGAAATTCAGGAAGTCGGTGAAGATGAGTCTTACGTTCTGGAAGTCAGCGCCACGGGAGCCAAGCTTACCGCGCCGACGCCGTTGGGCACCATGCATGGGTTGCAGACTTTTCTTCAGTTAGTGAATGTTTCCCCCGACGGTTTCGCTGCCCCGGCCGTCACCATTCAGGACCAGCCACGATTCCCCTGGCGCGGGCTAATGATCGATTCCGCGCGGCATTTCATTCCCCTCGACGTCATCCGTAGAAATCTTGACGGAATGGAAGCTGTGAAAATGAACGTCTTCCACTGGCACCTCTCGGAAAACCAGGGCTTCCGCATCGAGAGCAAAAAGTTTCCAAAGCTGCATGGACTAGGCTCGGACGGCCTGTACTACACGCAGGAAGAGGTCCGCGACGTGATTGCCTACGCGCGCGATCGCGGCATCCGCGTCGTGCCGGAACTCGATATGCCGGGGCACAGCACCGCGTGGTTCGTGGGGCATCCAGAGCTGGCGAGCGGAAAAGGCCCTTACGAAATCGAGCGCCAGTGGGGGATTTTCGATCCGGCCATGGATCCTACGAACGAGAAAGTCTACAAGCTTCTCGATGACTTGATTGGTGAAATGGCAAGGATCTTCCCCGATCACTTCTTTCATATCGGCGGCGACGAGGTCAACGGCAAGGAATGGGACGCGAACCCGAAAATTCAGGCGTACATGAAAGACCACGGAATCAAGAGCAACGACGCGCTGCAGGCGTATTTCAGCGGCCGCGTCCAAAAGCTGGTGGTCAAGCACGGAAAAATCGTTGTCGGCTGGGACGAAGTGCTGGTGCCGGGCGTGCCGAAGGACATCGTGATTCAGTCCTGGCGCGGGCAAGTGTCGCTCGCACAGGCGGCAAAGCAGGGTTTCCGCGGAATTCTTTCGAACGGCTACTATTTGGATCTGGGATGGCCCGCGGCGCGGCACTACGCGGTGGACCCGATGAGCGGCGACGCGGCAAATCTCGCGCCCGAAGAAAAGCAGCGAATTCTTGGCGGCGAATCGTGCATGTGGGCGGAATACGTCAACCCGGAAAATGTGGACTCGCGAATCTGGCCAAGAAATGCGGCGATTGCGGAGCGCCTCTGGTCCTCCCAGGAAGTTCGCGATCCGGCATCCATGTATGCCCGGCTGGATTTCATCAGCGCCCGTCTGGAATGGCTGGGCCTGACCCACAAAACGTATTACCGCAGAATGCTGCAGCGCATCGCCGGGCCGTCATCGCCGGAAGAGTTTGCCGCGCTGCGCACGCTCACGGATTTGGTCGAACCTGTGAAGGACTACACCCGCCAGCAGACCGCGCCGGCGGAGCCGACCAGCGCCACGCCGATGAACCGCGTGGTGGATGCCGTGCCGCTGGAAAGCGATGCAGGCCGGCATTTTGGCGAACTGGTGGATCAATACCTTGCCAGTTCTTGCCACGACGCGGCACTTGCGGACCGCTTGCGCGCCCAGCTCTCGCGCTGGCGCGACAACGACGCACAGCTTCAGCCGCTTGGCCAGCGCTCCTTGCTTGTGAAGGAAGTCGCCGTCCGATCGCAGGATCTCTCCGCCCTCGGGGCGGCGGGACTTGCTGCGCTTGACGCCATCGCCAAAGGTCAACCCGCTTCGGATTCATGGAAGTCGGAGCAGCTCGCCGTCATCGAACAAGCGAAGAAGCCGAAAGCGCAGTTGTTGCTGATTCCCGCACCCGCGGTGCAGAAGTTAGTGGAAGCTGCTTCGGCAGGCGGCGCTTGCTTCGCAACTAAACCATAGGATCGCCCTGCGGCCCGGTGCGGGGATCTCGGAGCGAATCTTAGTTTGTCCCTTTCGGCTGGTTGTGGCAGACACCGCTGCCGGAGTCCCGGAAAGTCTTTCCTTCCTCGGGGATGAATTCCCAAGTGTATTTCCCCGGAGCGAGCGTCAATTTCAACACGCCGAACGTGTCCCAATTCCGCACTTCGCTGTTTGGAGTAGCGAAGCCGAGCGGAGTGTGGCTGCGCCCGCCCGTCCCGACGACGATTTCGCGGATGCCATGTTCGGGGTCGGCGTTCCCATCGGGATCCTGCGCCGCGAACCGCTCATAGGAATGCTCATGTCCTGCAAGAACTAAATCGGCGTGAGCGGCATAGAGGTCTTGCCATAGCTGTTTCACCTCACGATACACCGCGTGCTTTTTGAAAAAGCCGCTACTGAACAACGTGTGATGACCGTACGCGACGATGCAAGCGTTCGGATGATTCGCGAGGTCTGCCTTTAGCCAGGTTTCTTGCGGAGATCCCGCGCCGCAGCCGCCCAGCCCCCTGGCGTAGCAGTTGGTATTGAGTGCGACGATGTGCCAGCCGCCTAGGTCGAAACTGTAGTAGCCCTTGCCTACAGGTCCTGCCTGCGCGCCCCAATATTCAAAATAGCCGTGGGCCGTCGGGTTGACGTACTCGTGGTTACCCAAGGTGGGCCTGGTACGGTCCTTAAATCGCCCCCACGTCGGGCCATAGCAGAATTCAAATTCGTCCGGGCTTCCGCCTTCGTATGCCAGATCGCCGGTGGCAAATACGGTCCCGGGAATACGCTCGATCAGCTTGGCCGTTGCTCGCGCACCCCCCGGTTCCTTGCAGCTCGCGATATCGCCTGCACCGACGAGCACAAAGGTTTGCTCCTGCGACTTCTTTTTCAACGGCTTCCGCTTCATTTGTGGGGAGTGTTTCGAAGGAGTCGACGCTGGTGCCTGAGCGAAAACCGGTGCCGGGCCGCAAAGACCCAGAATCGCCAACGCCCCCCACCAGATTTTCTTCCCTTTCTTTCGCGCGGCCATGTATCCGAGCATCCCTTTCGCCCATCGAACAGCTAGGCTAACATGTTGCCTGACGATATTCGCTCCGTTGCTGTTGGCACGCTGCATTCCTCCGTTTGATGTGCCAGCTTGCCCTTGACCCACACACCTTGGAAAACTGGACTAATCTGGTCTCACTATAACCCAAACGAAATAAAGGCTTTAAGTGGGTATCCTAGGAAGTCAGGGTTGACTTTTCTCTGGAAAAGGGAGTAGAATTCAACTGCGACTGATTCAGTCGTATATGACTTAGAACCGAGAATAACTCGACACGATGTTTAAGCTCTCGAAAAAAGCGGACTATGGCTTGATCGCCGTGAAGCACCTGGCGATGCACCGTCAGGAGCACGCCTGCAGCGCCAACGAAATCGCCGAAGAGTATGGCATTTCCGCAACGCTCATGGCCAAAGTGCTTCAAAAGCTGGCGCATCATTCCGTGGTATCCGCCAAGCATGGTTCCAGCGGCGGCTATCAGCTCGCCAAGGACCCTTCGCAGATCAGCGCGCTCGATGTGATTTCGGCCATCGATGGCCCGGTGCTCATCACTTCTTGTGTTACCAGCCACGGGAACTGCGACGCTACGGAAAGGTGCACGGTTCGCGAACCGCTGCGCCGCGTCAACGAAAGTATTTTGAATGTTTTGAGTGCCGTGACGATTTCTCAAATGAGCGAAGACCCGCACGAGCCAGCGCTCGTTGCACTGTCGTCCGCTTCGCGGTCGCACATGAGTTCGTCTTAGGAGAAGAGGGAATATGGCTGTCAAACTGCCGATTTACATGGACAATCACGCGACTACGCCGGTGGATCCGCGCGTCGTCGAAGCGATGCTGCCGTATTTCACCGAGAAATTCGGCAACGCCGCGAGCCGCAATCACTCGTTCGGCTGGGCCGGCGAAGAAGCCGTCGAAACCGCGCGCCAGCAGATCGCTTCGCTGATCAACGCCACGCCGAAGGAAATCATCTTCACGAGCGGCGCCACGGAATCCGACAACCTGATGATCAAGGGCATCGCGGAGATGTTCCGCGAAAAGGGCAATCACATCATCACCCAGGCCATCGAGCACAAAGCGGTGCTGGACACCTGCAAAAACCTCGAGAAGCACGGCTTTGAAGTGACTTATCTGCCAGTGCAGCGCGATGGCCGCGTCAGCCTGGACGATCTGAAAGCGGCAATTACGCCGAAAACGATCTTGATCACCATCATGTACGCCAACAATGAAATTGGCGTGATTAACCCGATCGCTGAAATCGGCAAGATTGCCAAGGAACATGGCATCTTCTTCGCCGTGGACGGCGTGCAGGCCGTGGGCAAGATTCCCGTGGACGTGCAGAAAGACAACATCGACCTGCTGGCCATCAGTGGCCACAAAATTTACGGCCCCAAGGGCGTTGGAGCACTGTATGTCCGCCGCCGCAACCCGCGCGTACAGCTCTCCGCCATCATTGACGGCGGAGGCCACGAGCGCGGCATGCGCTCCGGCACGCTGAACGTGACCGGCATCGTGGGCCTCGGCAAAGCCTGCGAACTCGCGCAGAAGGAAATGCCGGAAGAAAGCGCCAAAATGCTCGCTCTTCGCACCCGCTTGAAAAACGGCCTGGAAGCTAAGCTGGACGAGGTTTTCATCAACGGCTCGATGGAGCACCGCCTGCCGAACAACCTGAACATGAGCTTCGCCTACGTGGAGGGCGAATCGCTCCTCATGGGTATCAACGATATCGCGGTTTCGAGCGGTTCCGCCTGTACCTCGGCAACCCTTGAGCCTAGCTACGTACTCAAAGCATTAGGGGTCGGCGAAGACCTGGCTCACACGTCGATCCGCTTTGGCCTCGGCCGTTTCAATACGCAGGAGGAAGTCGACTACGTCATCGACAAGATGGTGCAAGTCGTCACCAAGCTCCGCGAGCTTTCCCCGCTCTACGAAATGGCTAAAGAGGGAATCGACATTTCTAAAGTAAAATGGCAAACCGCCTAAACGGTTGAAAGAGACATCATGGCAAATGAGGGAACAATTCGTATTCATCGCTCCATCGGCGGCACCGGCGCGGCTTTTCGCGTGACGTTTGTGCCCTACGGCGGAGAAGGGGAAGACGCCGCCTCCGCAGGCGAGCGCTCTTTCCATGAACTTCAGCAGGTCCGCGCGTTTCTGAAGATGCTCGGGCTCGGCGCAGAGTTTATCAAGGACGCTCTCCGTCAGTTGACCGCGGGCCGTTCGGCTTCCGTGCCGAACGTTTCGCTCACGGACAAAGCCGTAAAGAGCGCGGGTTTCGGAAATCTCGTGAATTTGGCAAGGAGCAATGGCTAATGGCATACAGCGATAAAGTGGTTGATCACTACAATAATCCCCGCAACGTCGGCAGCCTCCCGAAGGCGGACCCCAACGTCGGCACGGGTCTGGTCGGAGCGCCGGAATGCGGCGACGTTATGAAGCTGCAGATGAAGATCAATCCGGAGACGCAGGTCATTGAAGAAGCCAAGTTCAAGACCTTCGGCTGCGGCTCGGCCATCGCCAGCTCTTCGCTCGCTACCGAGTGGGTCAAGGGCAAGACGGTCGAAGAGGCGCTCTCCATCAAGAACACGGACATCGTGCGCGAGCTTTCGCTCCCGCCGGTGAAGATTCACTGTTCTGTGCTCGCCGAGGACGCCATCAAGGCCGCCATCGGCGACTGGAAGAAGAAGCACGGCATCGAAGTGCCGGTTGCCGAGAAGGCTTCGCACTGAGCGGGATTCCGCTGCAGGGACAACTGGATATGGCTACTGAAGTCGCAAGTCCGAATATCGCGAAGATCCACCTGACCGAGCACGCCGCGAAGAAGATTCGCATGCTGCTCGAAAAGGAAGGTGTGTCTCTGGATGTTGGCGGCCTGCGCGTCGGCGTCCAGGGCGGCGGCTGCTCCGGTCTCTCCTACGCCATGCGCATTGACACCCAGGCACGCGACCGCGACAAGGTTTTCGAAGAGCATGGTGCGCGCCTCTTTGTCGACCCCAAGAGTTTCCTGTATTTGAACGGCACCACGCTGGAGTACGAAGAGACGTTGATGCGCCAGGGATTTGTCTTTCAGAATCCCAACGCGGCGCGGAACTGCGGCTGCGGCAGCTCCTTCACGGCCTAAGTGGCACAGGCTTTAGCCTGTGCTCTTTGCCTCTGATTCGATTCCGGTGGGGGGAAGAACGCAGGCGAGTCTGACCAGTGGTTGGCAGCCGCACCCGCCAGCCACTTTTTTTGTGCCTTCTGGGGATTTCTTGAAGAACATTTTATGAGTACCGCGCCAACATCCACGAATCCGCCCCTCGTCTGCTGGAACTGCCACGAGCGCACCCGGGGCACGCATTTCTGTTCCAGTTGCGGGAAACTGCAGCAAATTCCGCAGTCGCTCGATTATTTTGCGCTCTTCGAATTGCCGAAAAATTTGTGGATTGAGATGGACGGCCTGGAGAAAAAATTTCTTCATTTGAGCTGGAAGCTCCATCCCGACAACTTCGTGAACGCCACGGAAATGGAGCGCGAACTTTCCCTCAAGCGCAGCTCCGAATTGAATGACGCCTATCGCACCCTGCGCGATCCCGTCGGTCGCGTCGAGTATCTCCTGGGCATCGAAGGCGAACGCAAGGAAGGTGAGAAAAAGCAGCAGGCCCCCTCGGAACTTCTCAAAGAGGTTTTCGAGCTAAACGAATCGCTGGACGAGCTTCGCGAAGCTAAGGAATCTGGCGGCGACCTGACCGCCTTGCGAGTAAGTCTCGAGGCCGCCCGAGACAGTTTTCAGGAGAAGCTCGTCGAAGTCGACGGGCAACTGCAGTCCGCAGCACGCGAGTGGGACGCTGCTCTGGCCGGTGATGCCGCCACTCGCAAGAAAATCATGGCGCGACTCAACGAATTGTTGAATCGCCGCTCCTACATCCGGAATTTGGTCACCAATGTTCAGAAGGAGCTTTTGTAGCGCAAGGGCTTTAGCCCCTGCGGGTTTTCACCATGGGTAGAATCGTCGGAATCGATCTAGGCACCACGAACAGCCTCGTCGCGTACACGGATGCGCAGACGGGCCAGCCGAAGTGTATTCCAGGACCCTACAGTGTGACGCTGTGCCCCTCAGTCGTCAGCCTCGATCCCGATGGAGGCATTATCGTTGGCGAACCGGCGCGTCGCCGGTTGCTTACACAACCTGAACGCACGATCTATTCCGTAAAGCGCCTCATGGGGCGCGGCCCTTCGGACATTCAAGACGAATTGAAGCTTTTCCCGTTCCGCATTGATCCATCAAGCAAAAACGTGATTCGCGTGGTAATGGGCGACAAAATCTTCACTCCACCGGAAATCTCGGCATTCATTCTGCGCGAACTGAAAAACTGGGCGGAAACGTTCTTCGGTGAAGCCGTCGATCGCGCGGTCATCACCGTGCCCGCATATTTCAACGACGCGCAGCGCCAGGCCACCAAAGACGCCGGCAAAATCGTCGGCCTCGAGGTTCTGCGCCTCGTCAACGAGCCGACTGCCGCGGCGCTCGCCTACGGCCTGCATGAAAAACAGCGTGGCCGCGTGGCCGTCTACGATCTCGGCGGCGGCACGTTTGATATTTCCATCCTGAAACTCATTTCCACCAGTGACGGCGACATCTATCAAGTGCTCTCCACCAACGGCGACACGCACCTCGGCGGCGACGACATCGACAATCTCTTGCAAGCTTTTGTCCACGAACTCATCCTGCAGCAGGATGAAATCGATTTTTCGCCCCATGGCGAACTCGCACAGGAACTCCGCAAAGCCTTGATCAGCCTGAAGCATCAGCTGTCGGAAGCCGAAACCGCCACGCTTCGGTTCCCGCTGCCGAACGGCAGCGTTTTCGTGCGCGAATTCGCCCGCGGCGAATTCGCGGCGCTCATTCGCCCCATCGTTGACCGCACGATCGTGCCTCTCAAGCAGGCCCTCGCCGACGCCCAGCTCAAGCCTGCCGACGTTGAGGAAGTTGTCCTCGTTGGCGGCACCACGCGCACCCCGCTGGTCCGCCGCATGGTCCAGGAGTTTTTCGACCGCAAGCCGCACACCGAATTGAATCCCGACGAAGTCGTCGCCCTCGGCGCCGCCGTCCAGGCCAACATTCTCGACCGCGGCGTGAACAACATGCTGCTCCTCGACGTCACGCCGCTCTCTTTGGGCATCGAAACCTACGGCGGCGCCGTCGCAAAAATCATCCCGCGCAACTCCACGATTCCCGCCAGCGCGCAGGAGCTTTACACCACTGGCGTCGACAACCAAACCGGCATTGACATTCACGTTCTCCAGGGCGAGCGCGAGCTCGCAAAAGATTGCCGTTCCCTCGCGCGCTTCACGCTGAAGGTTCCGCCGGCTCCCGCGGGCCTGCAGCGCATCGAGGTGCGATTCTTGATCGACGCCAACGGCATCCTGCAGGTTGCCGCGAAAGATTTGCGCACCGGCGAAGGGCACTCCATCGAAGTCCAGCCGAGCTACGGCATCAACGATTCCGAAATCGAGCGCATGCTCGAGGAATCCATCGAATACGCGGAGCAGGATTTTGCCGAGCGTCAGCTGATCGAAGCGCGCACCGAATCCGAATCCATACTGACCGCCACCGCGAAAGCCCTGGCAAATTCGCAGGTCGCCGGTTTGTCCGCGGAAGAAGGCGCGAAAATCGCCGCCAGCCTTGCTGCGTTGAAAGAAGCCGCCGCTGGCAGCGACTACAAGCTCATCCGCAAGCGCATCGATGAACTAAATCACGCGACCGAGCATCTCGCGGAATTGCTCATGAATTCAGCAGTATCCACAGCGCTCGAAGGCCGCAAGCTTGCTGAAGTCTGAAGGTTTTAGTGGAACAGGCTTCAGCCTGTTCAAACTGTCACAACCCGCGGCGTGATCCGTCGTAGGCAGATTGAGCATCACGAATCGTAGCGGCGGCTTTATGCCGCCATCTTTTGGGGGATAAAGCATGGGCGGAAGCAATCCGTACATCGAAGAAGTCAAATACAAGCCCGCCACGAAGAAATATAAAGTGACCTTTCTTCCCAGCGGCAAGACCATCGAGGTCGACCCGGAAAAAATTCCCTACGGCCACAATGGTCTGCCCGGCAGCATCCTGGATATTTCCGAGGGACTCAAAGCCGGCCTCGACCACGCCTGCGGCGGCGTTTGCGCCTGCTCCACGTGCCACGTTATCGTGCGCGAAGGCCTCGAGTCCTGCAACGAAGCCACCGACGCCGAGCTCGATGAGCTCGACGAAGCGCCCGGCATCACCCCGAAGTCGCGCCTCGGCTGCCAGACCGTCCCCGACGGCACCACCGACATCGTGGTGGAAATTCCCGATTGGAACAAGAATTACGCCAAGGAACTCGATCATTAATTCTGTTGTAGCGGCGGGTTTATCCCGCCATCTTTTCTCTGCGATCTCTGTGGCCTCGGTGTTAAATCTTTTTCTGGAGTGGAAATGCCGCCATCATTCGGTTGGGATAATTTTGAAGACATCGCCATCGGATTGGCCGACAAACATCCGGACACCGATCCTTTGACGGTCCGCTTCACCGACATGCACAAGTGGATCACTGAACTCCCCGGCTTTTCAGGCGATCCCGCGACCTCCAACGAATCCAAGCTCGAAGCCATCCAGATGGCCTGGCACGAGGAATTCCTGGACCGCCAGGGCTAAGCCCTGCCACAAGTTCCACTTGAACTCTATACCGATTGTGGTATATTTAGGTCTGGTAAAACTCTGCCGAGGCCGTCAGACCGAGCCCCAAGGATGTGTCCGATAATTCCTGTAACCCATTTAGAATCAACACTTGCAAAAGTCTATCAAAACAAACCACTTTAACGGTGATTATGCACTCTGTGTTAAGCGCATAATCACTTCTTAACTCTATTTAGAACTATATGCTTATAAGAAATCTAGGGGAAGGGGGTCGCGTTATTGTTAACCAGGCAAAAGACAAGGCGTGCCTGTCCTGCCTGCCCCGACCTTGTCGGGAGCGGCCATCGGCAGGCGATCGGACGTTCCGGGCCTGCAAGAAATGACCGTTCCCGGCAAGTGCTGCCATCCCGTAGGTGGGTCAGTTTCCGGTTACCCAACTACATGTCCGCTATGCCGGGCGAAGGTAGGAGACAGAAGAGAAGTTGTTGTATCTTTATGGGGTTAGTGGCACATGGTCCCCTTGCGAACCAAATGTCCTTCAGCCTTGCTTGCGCCGTGCTCATCTTTGCATCAGGCTGTCATAAGCAAAGTACCGAGTTATCCCCGGAACAATCCGAGACGAAGGAAGCCTTCGAAATTGCGCAGGCAATGAAGATGCTCTACGGGAATTACGACGTGAAAAAGCAAACGTCGGTCGCGTCGCTTCCGAAAGAGAAAAGTAGTTTTCCCGCTGCTGGTGAAGAGCAAATGACTGTCAGACCGCTTTTCCACGCTTTCAGCGGTGATGCTGGCGCACACAATTTCCTGCTTGTCACTTACGCTGTTCCAGCCAGGGATGAATCCTATGACTGTCACGCCTGCGCCCCGACAATTGGAATGGCCGTCTTTTCTCAGAAGGGAATGAAGTGGACGATCGACGCGTCCAACCGAGCAGTCACATTTGCTGGCGAGTGGGGGAGACCGCCGACGGACATCCAATTGGTGCAAATCGGGCCAAACCGCCGGGCAGTGAAAGTCATAGATGTAGGCCAAGGAAACGGTGAGACTACCGCGGTGCTACAACTCTTGATTCCGTGGAACGGCACGGTAAATCTCGGTCTGGAGCGAATTGTTGCTGATGACGACAAAGGTCTGTGCGATTCCAGCGGAGGATTGCCATGTTACGCGAATCGCCGGACTGTCACCTTCGTCCCCAAAGATAAGGTCGAATACTACGACCTAGAATTGAAACTCTCGGGAACGGACCTTCCGGTTTCTGACGCGGCTGCCTCAAGACGAGTGCGAAAAGTAAATGGATTAGAGACCCTCAAATTCGAGAATGGCAAGTACGTCCAAATCTCGCGTCAGGGCGACCTAACATACGTTGACGATGCAGTAGCGAAGCGAGAGGACCTTAAATGAAATCCAGCAGCCGCGCTTGTTCGCGCACGCCATTTCCCGTATTCTAATTAGGTCGTGGCCGCATCGGCAGTGGCGCTATGGTGCAACGGTTAGCACGTAGCCCTTTCAAGGCTAAAATACGGGTTCGATTCCCGTTAGCGCTACCAACTTAGTTCCGGGTTTTTCTGCCTTGCGCCGGATGGCATTTGGCGGTCCCCGACCTCCGCTATCATCCGCAGCAGGTTCCCCAGCGGCAATTTTCATCGCGCTTTTTTCAAGGAGTCCTCCTGAGCTACGCCGAAAAGCATCTCATCGCGGGCGAAACCGTGCAGTATGAAACCCGGCTGCACTGGATCGTGATGGTGGGGCACACTCTGATCGCCGCCGTCCTCGCGCTGGTGGGTGCGGCCGCCCTCCTTGTCCCGGCAAGCTCCGTAAACACCGGAACTGCTTCTTATTCTGGCGCGCTGCGATGGGTGGGCATCGCCTGTTTGTTGGTGGCGGCGATTTTTTTCGGAATTGGTTTCGTGCGGCGCAGCGCCACGGAGATGGCTGTCACCAATAAAAGAGTCATCGTAAAGTCGGGGATCGTCAATCGCCGCACCATCGAGCTTCTTTTGCCAAGAATCGAAAGCATCGCGGTCGAAGAACCTGCGCTCGGAAGGGTCCTGGGCTACGGAACCGTCATCGTGAGGGGCACAGGCGGGACGCCCGAAGTTTTTCCGCAGATTGCCCGGCCCTTGGAATTCCGAGAGCAGGTCCAGCGCCAGATCGCCGGCGAACCAAAATCCTCCTGAATGATTTCCTCTTTCGCCGAGCACTTTGGCAATGGCGGAATCCAGAGTGTAGAATTTAGATGCACGGAACGTCGAAAGATTAGAATCTCTTCGCATGGGAGAATTGTTGACATGGCAAACCTGATGCGCACCTCCAATCCTGCGCTGAATGAGAAGGCCCTCCAAGGGCAAGTTGCTCTCGGAGAAGCGATGACGCTGCAGGGCACCGTCAACAAGACGGGCCTGCTCTTGCTCTGCGTCGTGGCCACGGCCGCTTGGACTTAGGGCTTGTCGCACTCCAATACTCCGGGAGCGGCCGTTCCCTGGATGATTGGCGGTATTTTCGGTGGATTCGTCGTCGCACTGGTTACCATTTTCAAGAAAGAGTGGTCTCCAGTCACCGCCCCCGTTTACGCCCTCCTCGAAGGCCTGGCGTTGGGCGGCATCTCGGCCATGTTTGAGCTCAGGTACCCCGGCATCGCGATTCAAGCCGTGGGACTGACTTTCGGTACCCTCTTTGTTCTGCTGCTCGCTTATAAGTCCGGAATCATCCGCGCCACCCAGGGATTCAAGGTTGGCGTCATCGCTGCAACCGGAGGCATCGCGGTTTTGTATCTAGTGGATATGGTTCTTCGCTATTTCAATCGCCCGGTCACGTTCATCCATGAAAGCGGGCCGTGGGGCATCGCTTTCAGTCTCTTCGTGGTTATCATTGCCGCGCTTAACCTGGTGCTTGATTTTGACTTGATCGAAACCGGCATCAAGAATGGCGCCGCGAAATACATGGAGTGGTACGGCGCCTTCGCGCTGATGGTCACGCTCATCTGGTTGTATCTTGAAATTCTTCGCCTGCTTGGCAAGGCGCGCCGCCGCTGATCTCTGCTGGCTCATGCTGGATACCTTGTTCCCGCTGCCCAAGCCGGAGTGGCTCCAGGAGTTTTGATGACCGGCTTCCCCGATCCTCGATCCGAAGGAAAGGATCACTTGCGCCGACTCGTTGGGGGAGTGCTTTCGCCGCGAGGCCGGTTTTTCCGCGCCGATCCCCGGAGACGACGTGGACCTGATTGAGAACGGAATTCTTGATTCCATGGCTTGGGTCAGTTTTCTCCGAACCGTCGAATCGGCCAGCGGGGCGGGCGAGCTCGGCTCCGATCTCAACAATCGTTCTGCAAGCCTCGGCGCCATTCTAGCTGCGCTGCACGAGTGTGGATCTCGCGCTCCGGAACCGGGCCGCGATGTCTCAGACCATCAAGCTTCCAAAAATGGAGCGCCGGTATTCATCGCCGGAAGTTCCGCCGCCACGGGTTCGCGCGTCATTCCTTCCGAGGAAGTGGACCGCGCCTTCGGGATGCCCGCCGGCAAATTGCGCGGCCGCGCCGGCATCGAATCGCTTGCTTATGCTGCCGCAGGAGAGAACGAACTAGCGCTCGGCGCGAGGGCCGCGCACGAAGCCTTGCGCGTTGCGTCCTGCGGACCACAACAGCTCGACTGGATCATCGCCACCAGTGAAACGCACCACGATTATCCATCGCTCTCGGCCCAGCTCCATTCCCGGTTGCTCGTCCGCGAAGATTGCGGCGCGCTCGATGTCGGCGGCGCCTGTCTCGGCCTGATCAATGCTTTTGCTGTCGCGCAGTCGCTTCTCGCATCGGAGCGAGCCCAAACCATCGCCGTCGTCACCGCCGACGTTCACAGCCGCACGCTTACGCCGGACCGCGTGGCGGGCGAATTCGGCGGACTCTTCGGCGACGGCGCCAGCGCTTTCCTCCTTCGCCGCGCCGTCGGCGGGCAAAGCGATGGCTTCCGACTTGGCGATTTTCTATTTGGCTGCGCAGGCCACTACGCCTCCGCGATCCAGGTCACGGGTTCCCATGACGGACGCCTCGACGTGCAATTTGACGGCGAAGCTCTTTCTCGCGCCGCCATCACGCGAATGGAAAAAGTGCTCACCGCCGTGGAGCTGCGCAGTGGCATCCCGCGAGCCGCCGTCGGAGGTTTCGCGACGCATCAGCCGAATCCGCGTCTCGTTGCGCTCCTCGCAAAACAGTGTGGCGTTTCCCCCGAGGTTTTTCCTCCCATCGCGAAGACTTCCGGCAATCTCGGCTCGTCCATGTGCGGCGCGGCACTTCACGCCTGCTTGCAGGCCGCCGCGAGACAACCGCGCGACGAACGCAAGCCGATTTTCCTCGCCTCTCTCGGTCCCGGCCTCCTCTTCGGCGGAGGCTGGCTCACTCCCCACGATGGACTTGTCAGTCCTACAACTTGATCGGGGTCGAATCCAAGAACCAAACTAAACTCGAAACACGAAACACGGACAACTGCATCTTCAAGGTCACGATCGCGTCCGCGTTGTAAAGCTGGTATTCACTGCCGGCACAACGCATCCCTGCAACGGCGGCCATCCCGGATCCGTCATGGCATTTCGGCAAAGTGTAACGATTGCATTGCTGATGCTCGACGAGTCCACCGCGCCATTCAGCGCTTCTGCATAGACGATGTAACTGTGCCCAACCGCAAGTCCGTCGATCTCGTAGCTGCCGTCAAACTGCACGGGCCCTGCCCCCGCGCAACTCCATCCGCCCATCGTCGAACCCGCGACTGCGCCGCTCGCCACATCCACGGCAACGACCTGCGCGCCAAAAACTCCCGTCACTCCCGGCGGTGAAGCGGGCAGCGCCAGCGGATTCGCGGGAAAAATTTGGCCGCGAATCGATCCGGCATGCAGCGCATCCGCCGGGTTGGCATAGAGTACGCGGAGCCCTGTCCGATCGTCGTCCCCGAGAGGTGCATCGGGTTGCTGGGCCGTCGGCCGCATCCCGCTGAAAGTCCCAGGCGCGGCCGCGAACGGAAACATGATCGCGCTCCAGACGGCCGAATGGCTGAAACCAAGCGTGTGCCCGAGTTCGTGGGTAAGTACCGATTCCAGATCGTAAGCGGTGGGATTCGACGCCAGCGCTTGCGGCGTGGCATACGTGGTGGGAGAACCGCTCGGGTTGAAGTAGATGTCCGCGTCGAGGATTTGCCCCAGCTGCGTCGCAACGGCGCTGCCGCCGACCTGCATTCCAATCCGATCCGTTGCGATCACCCGCGTGAACGCCACCACACCCGGCGTAAACGCCATGTCCGCCTGATCGAAGCAAATGGAATTCACGCCGTCCGAGCCGCAAGCATTTTGCGTTGCCGTTCGCGCCAGCGGAGCAAGCGTTGCCGGCGCCAGCGACGTCCCGCTGACTCCCGTCCATGCCGCCAGCGATTGCGTGATCAGCAGTTCGATTTCAGCCAGCCGCCCGCTTGCCGTCTGATTCTGTGTGAATACGGTGACCGGATTGGTGTTCAGCGCCATACTCCAACGCACCGCCAGGCTTCCCGCCGTCGTCAGCTGATGCGCGCGCACGGGGCAAGCCGAGCCGCCCGAAACCGCCGCGGGTTGTCTCACGTCGGGGACCAGCATGTTGAACGCATAAGCTTGCGCCGCAGGCGCGGCCCATCCTCCGTAAAAAATCGCGAGAGTTAGCGCGCAAATCCGCTTGGTGCTTTTATTCATGGTTTCGTCTCCGATCCAAAATGCGTCATTGTGTTTTCGCTTCGAGCGCCTTCCGCAGCGGCGCTATCTGATTTTGTTGCGTCCGCGTGGCTCGTTGCCGCAATTTGCACCGTCGCGGACGCCGGCAGGATCGCGGGTGCGGTGTACACGCCATCGGGTGTGATCGTTCCCGACGCTGCGTTGCCGCCCGGAGTGCCGTTCACGGACCAACTCACGGCAGTGTCCGCCGTGTTCGCTACCTGCGCGGAGAACGGCATCGCATTCCCGAGCATCACCGATCCGCTTTTCGGTGAAATCGTTACCGCGATGGATGGAGGAGGTGGAGGCGGGGGCACGGATAGGCCTGCGCCTCCTCCGCCGCAGCCGATCGTCCACGCCCCCGTCGCGGGTAGAACACATAGAAAAATTCTTGCAGTCCGGAATCTCTTTCGTTCGAATGGCGAGAGGGGCCGCATACCCTCCGCAAAGCAGGCGAAGGGCCAGCGAAAAACGTGATCCCTTCTGTTACGAGGAAGTCAGCCGAACGGAAGGAACCGTCTGCGTAATCGCATGTAAATCTGGGAGTTGTGCCGGTTCGGTGCGTCGTTTCGTCTCTTCAGAAACCATTCTTGCACCTACGAACTCTTCGCCGCCTGTCCCAATCCGGAACGTGCCTCCCCCACTCCAGTCCCATTTCGGAATTGCCCGCGTCCCCTCTCCTGCGTTGACATCTGACGTCCGCCAACAAATAATCCTGCATGCCTCGTCCCGATGCTGTCCGACGCGTCAAGAGCTACTCCGCCGCCGATGGCTACGTCTACCAGTATTATTTCTTCGAGGGAAACCGCGCCCAGCGCAATGGCAGCCCCGGCGGCGAGTTTACCTATGCCATTTCCGTCGACCGGCAGACCGCCTTCCGCTTCAAAATTTTCGTCCACCAATCCGCGATGGAAGCCTGGGCTAAACAAAACGGCCGCCCGCTCTCCAGCAGCGAGGAATATGCCGTGGCCAAAATGCGCCTCTTCCAGGCCTTTGATGAAGGCGTCGTCAAGCCTCCCGCTCAAGGCCAGCCGGAGGCCGAAGTCGCGGTCGACGATTCCAACCTCGAAACGCTCCTCGAACAGTTGGGTATCTAGCCGGTCGCAACGCAAAGGAGTCATTTCTTGCTGAACCAAATCCCATCCGACGGCGTCTGGTAGTTGTACGGGGATGGCGCGCGATTTCGAATGCGTCGTGCCCGCTCGAAACAAAGGCGTTCGCGCTTTCACAGGAAGCCCAATGCAGGAGCTGGTTCTGGTCCAGCCGAGTGGCACGCTAGAGAAGGAGTCGGCGCGCGAGGCTGCCCAGGCCGACGCAACTCGCGAGTTCGAAGCCCGCCTCGCTGAATGCGGGCCGCTCGCGTATCGCGTGGCCCGCGGCGTTCTTCACAATACCGCCGATGCCGAGGATGTCGCACAGGAAGCGCTGCTGCGCGCCTATCGCAGCTTCGATCGACTCCGGGATCGCAACCGCTTTCGCGCCTGGCTCGTGCGCATCTCGTTTCGCCTCGCGCTCGATCGCCTGCGCTCCTCCAAGCGCCGCGAGCAGCGCGACGTCCTCTGGTCGCAGCCCGCGCACCAGCCGCCTGCCGCCACCGCCGAGGACCTGGCCGCCTCGAGCGAATTTCAGGCGCACCTCGATCGTGCGCTTGAAGAATTGCCGGAGAAACTTCGCCTCGTGCTTTTGCTCGCCGCCATGGAAGGCCACACGATCGACGAGGTCGCCAAGCTGCTCGGCATTCCCGTCGGCACGGTGAAGTCTCGAATTTTTGTCGCCCGAAAGCAGTTAGCGGAGAAGTTGCGATGCCATGTGAACATTACCAAGACGCGTTAATCGAAGCCGCCGCCTCCGGCACAGCGCCACAAGGCGAATTGCGCGCGCATTTGGCCAACTGCGCCGCGTGCCGGACCGCTTTCGCCCAGGAACGATCTCTCCTTTCGTCCATGGATGAAGGTCTGCGCGCCACGGCCAACGCCGAAGTTCCGGCTTTGCTCCTCCCGCGCGTCCGCGCCCGCCTCGTCGAAGAAGCTGCGCCCCGTCGCATGTGGACTCAGCCTATGATTTTTGCAGCCGCCAGTGTCGCTCTCGCGTTTGCCATCTTTCTGTATGTGCGGCCCTATCACTCGAGGCCTGACAATCGAGCCAAGCAGACTCCCCAGATCCCGGTTAGCGAGACGCCCGCGACAAACGTTCGACGTCAGAATTCTGGGCCCGCCACGCAAATCGTTTCGTCCAACGTGAATAATTCCCGAACGCCGGGTCACTCAGCTTTATTGCGCCCGGTGGCGTCTAGCCAACCAGAAGTCCTCGTTCCTCCGGACGAACGCGAGGCGTTTGCCCGCTTCGTCGTCGTATTGCAGGAGCGCAGGGAAGTGGCAGTTGCTCTCATGACGCCAGCCACGCCGATGAAAGACGAGTCGGCCATCCTAGAGCCGCTCCAGATCAATGGGCTCGAGATCAAACCGTTGGAAGAACGGCAAATCGAGACGCCCGACGGAGCGGAGCAAAAACAGTAGCGGATGGTCGAATCAATTTCGCAAGAGTGTGGAGGACAAAATGAAGAAGGCAGTGATTTCGCGAGTGGTCCTGCTGTTCGGAATGCTATCACCGTTCTGCTCGGCCCAGGACAAACCGAAAGTCGAAGATAGTCCGAAGGCAGAGGCGCATTCGACTCCCGTCAAAGTGCAGATCATCTTCACGGAATTTGAAAGCGAAAAAAAGGTCAAGAGTCTCCCGTACACCCTCTATATCAACGCTCCCGACGCGCCCGAGTGGAAATCTGGTGGTGGTAGTAGCTTCGTCAAACTACGAGTTGGTAGTCGCGTGCCGGTCTATACAGGCGGCACAACGGGAAACATGACCTACCTGGATGTGGGCACCAACATAGACGCTCGCGCTGCCTACACTGGCCAGGGTCGCTTATCGCTCTATTTGAAAATCGAGCGTTCGTGGGTCGAAGGCGGCGTCTCCGTCCCTGTAGCAAAATCAGATGGCTCCGCAGCGGAAACTTTCGGCGGTCATTTTCAGGAGCCGATCATCCGCGCGTTTCAATCGGAGTTCGACCTGAAATTGCGCGAGGGACAACCCGTCGAGAGCACCGTGGCCACAGATCCCATTAGCGGGAAGGTGCTCAAGCTTGATGTCAGCTTTACGATCGTGAAGTGATTCTTGCCGGGGCTTAGATTGTCTATACCAGACTCTTGAGAGCGGCGGACAAATCGGAGTGCAGAAATCGATAGCCGGTTTTTCCCACTGCTTGTGGTGCGACGCGCTGGCTGCTCAACAGCAGTGCGTCCGCCATTTCTCCCAGCACCAGCCGGAGCGCAAACGCGGGAGCAGGGAAGAGCGCCGGCCGGTGCAGCGCCTTCGCCAGCACTTTCGTGAACTCCGCATTCTTCACCGGCTGCGGCGCAACAACATTCACCGCGCCTCTCACCGCCGCTTTCTCAATCGCCTTTCGCAAAATCCCTACCACATCGTCCAGCGTGACCCACGACATCCACTGCTGCCCCGACCCCAGCCTCCCTCCCGCCCCCAGCTTGAACGGCAGCAGCATCTTCGCCAGCGCTCCGCCCTCTCGCGACAAAATAATCCCAAACCGCGCCAGCACCACGCGAATCCCTAGCGCCTCTGCCTTCAACGCCTCCGCCTCCCAGTCCCGCGCCAGCGCCGCCAAAAAATCCGTCCCTGCCTTGCTCTCCTCCGTCAGCAGCTCATCGCCGCGGTTTCCGTAAATTCCAATCGCCGAAGCCGATACCAGCACGCTCGGCCGCGCATTCATTTTCGCCAGCGCCTCCACCAGCGCCCGCGTCGTATCAATCCGGCTCGCCCTCAGCACCGCCTTCCGCTCCGCCGACCACCGCCCGTCCGCAATCGACGCCCCCGCCAAATTCACCACCGCATCGGGGCCCACTCCAGCGCCGCCCAACTCTCCCGTCGCAGGATTCCACGCCACATTAAACCCGTCCTTCACCTCGTTGTTTGCTGCACTCTCCGGCCGCATCAGCCGGCACACCATGTGACCGTCCCGCCCCAACGCCTTCACCAGCGCCGTCCCTACAACCCCTGACGACCCCGTTACCAAAATCTTCATATCTTCCTCATTGATCTTTTCTGTCCGAAGCGGAAACGCCACGCATGCGCCACTGTTTGCACGCTACGCAACCCTCCCTCGACCGTCAAGCCTTCGTATCTTTTGAAACGAACTCGCCAAACGAATCCGTCAAACGCGTCGTCCTCTCCGCACACCGCACGCCCCTGCCCCTAGCCCCATCCCTGCGCGCGGGTTACAATTCCCCTGTGGCCACCGTTTCCCAATCCACTTGCTTCAAAGTCCTCTTCTTCGGCCGCCTCAAGGACCTCATCGGCAAGGCCGAAGACTCGGTCAGCTCCGCCGACGCCGCCACCATTGAACAACTCTTCGCTCTTTATGCCGCCCGCAATCCCGAACTCGCAAAATACCGCTCCTCGCTCGTCGCTTCCTGCAATCAGGAATTCGCCGCCTGGGATACGCCCCTCCATCCCGGCGACGAAGTCGCGTTCCTTCCTCCCGTGAGCGGCGGCTAACTCATTCCGCCATGACCACGTCCTCTCACAACGATATCTGCCAGTTGGTCCGCGATCCCATCGACATGCGCGCTCTCGTCCGCCAAGTCCGCGCCCCCGAAGACGGCGCCATCGTCACCTTCGATGGTTTCGTCCGTAATCAATCCCACAATCGCCCCACGCTCTATCTCGACTACGAAGCCTACGAATCCATGGCCCTCGCTAAAATGCACGAAATCGCGGCCGGGCTGCACGAAAAATTCGCCATTCACCGCGTGGCCATCGTTCATCGCCTCGGCCGTCTCGAAATCGGCGAAACCAGCGTCTTAATCGCCGTAAGCTCGGCTCATCGCGCCGCCGCCTTTGACGCCTGCCGCTTCGCCATTGACACCCTGAAGCGCACCGTCCCCATTTGGAAAAAAGAGTATTTCGAAGACGGCGCCGTCTGGGCCGATGGTGAGCTCCCGCCCGCTCCCGCGGCGACATCTCATGCAAAACCTGCATCTTAGTTTTCAATGCTGATGACACCCCTCTGCTCTCGCGCCACGGTGCCCTTGACGGTTCTCACTTTTCTTTTCATTGGAACCGTCACCGCACAGGACAAACCCGCCCGCCCGCCCGGGGCGCAGAAATCAAAGTCCACTTCGAAGTCCAATCCGGCTCCTGCCTCCTCTCCCACCGGCGAACCAGGAAAAATCGTTCAACCCACGCCGGAATCCGCTCCGGTACCCGCATCATCCACCGGCGATTCGCAGGATCCCGCCTCCCAGCGCGGCCGCATTCGCGTCACCGTCAACCTCGTCAACGTGCTCGTCAGCGTCCTCGATGAGCACAATCGTCCCGCACCCGATCTTCCCCTCGAAGCCTTCCAACTCTTCGAAGAAGACGTCCAGCAGAAAATCGATAAGTTCGAATCCGAAACGCTTCAGCCGCTGGACCTCGCCATCATGATTGACGCCAGCCTCAGCGCCCACAAGGAAATCACCTTCGAACAGGAAGCCGCCGCCCACTTTATCCGCCAGGTGTTGCGTCCCGGCGATCGCCTCTCTGTCTTCTGCTTTGACGAGAACGTCACCCAGGTCGCCCCGTTTTCCGACAACGTCGCCGATTTGCAATCCGCGGTCCGCAGGATTCCCGCCGGCGCAGGTACTTCCATCTATGATGCCGTGGTCCTCGGCTCCCGCGCCCTCGAGCGCCGCGGCGACGATCGCCGCCGCGTCATCATCCTGGTCACCGATGCCGGCGAAACGACCAGCCGCGCCGACTTCGATGCCGCCCGCAAGGAAGCCGTCCTGTCCAACGCGCTCCTTTACACCATCGTCATCCGCCCGGTGAAAAATGAAAGCGGCCGCAACACCGCCGGCGAACACGCCCTCGAAACCATGACCGACACCACCGGCGGCGCGATGTTCTACCCCGACTCGGCCCAGGAACTCGGCGCCATCTTCGATCGTATCGACCGCGAGCTCCGCACCCAATACCGCCTCGCCTACTACCCCAATCCTCGCGGCCCCGCCAACACCTACCGCTCCATCGTTGTCACTGTCTCCCCCAGCACCTACAAAGTTCGCCACCGCAAGTCCTACCTCACCGGCCCGCAATAATTTTCAGCCTTCCCCCCGCGTAAGGGGCACGATACGGGCCTCTTCACTTGTCCGCGTGTGAAGGCAGACCGTGTAAACTCAGAGTGATCGCAACGGAGCAAACATGAAAAACCAAACTGTCGCCGGACCTATAATCGTCGCGTGCCTGTGCCTGTCTCTCGGTTTTGTCTCCACTGCGCTCCCTCGGACCCACTCGCAAAATCCCGCTCCAACCCAGAAAGGCGCCGTCGTGACCACTCATGCCACCGGGACGTTTGAAGTAAAGGTGACCCCTCAACCTTCCGAGGATAAAACCGACGACGCTACCCTTGGCCGCATGACCATCGACAAGCAAATCCACGGCGACCTCGAAGCCACCAGCAAGGGCCAAATGCTCACCGCCGGCACACCCGTCAAAGGCTCCGCCGGCTACGTCGCCATCGAGCGCATTGGCGGCACGCTCCACGGCCGCACCGGCACCTTCATCCTGCAGCACACCGGCACCATGAACCGCGGTGCGCTGCAACTCAGCATCACCGTCGTCCCCGACTCCGGCACCGGCCAGCTCACCGGCCTCACCGGCAAAATGGACATCCAAATCGCCGATGGCAAGCACTCGTACGACTTCGCCTACACCCTCCCCGATTCTCACTGACCTATCCAGCCGGCCCCTTCCTATTTCGCGCGCGGTGCCGGCATCCCTGCCGGCGCTTATATTTCACCTTCATCCGGCGCTCTTAGCGCAAGCATCTTGCCGCCAATGGTAAAGTGGAGAGCTTCTTCACAAAGCGCGCCAACTAAGGGCCGAAAGCGATCAAGTCCTATTCGCATGACCAAGAACTACCTCGAAGCCGCCATCGAAATCGCCCAGGAAGCCGGCAAAATCCTCGTCGAGGAATCGTCGCGCCTGCCGGACATCCGCTATAAAGGCGACGAAGTGGACATCGTCACGCAAGCCGACAAACGTTCCGAGCAAGCCATCGTCGCGCGCCTCAATAAATATTTCCCGGACCACTCCGTCGCCGCCGAAGAAGGTACCGGCAAGGAAAACGCCTCCGAATTCCGCTGGCACGTCGATCCCCTCGACGGCACCACCAACTTCGCTCACGGCTACCCGTGCTTCTGCGTTTCCATCGCGCTCGCCCAGCGCGACACGTTGCTCGCCGCCGTCGTCTTCAATCCCGTCCACAACGAACTCTTCGCCGCCGCCCGCGGCAAAGGCGCCACCCTCAACGGCAAAAAAATCAGCGTCTCCAAAGTCGCCACACTTTCCACCAGCCTGCTCTGCACCGGATTTCCCACGCGCAATCGCAAAGCCAGCCCCAATCTTCAGTATTACGGCGACTTCACCCAGCGCTCGCACGGCGTTCGCCGCGACGGCTCCGCCGCACTCGATCTCGCCAGCGTTGCCGCCGGCCGCTTCGATGGTTTTTGGGAATTTGGTCTACAGAAATGGGACACCGCCGCCGGCGTCCTTCTCATCGAAGAAGCCGGTGGCCGAGTCAGCGATTTTGCCGGCGATCCCTATCAACTCGGCGGCCCCATCATTCTCGCCACCAACGGCCTCATCCACGAAGAGATGCGCGCCGTCGCTCTCGAAATTTCCCGCCGCCCTCCAACGCCAGTTCGCCGTTGACCCGCAAAAAGCTTGTTGATTTGTCTCTGCGCACTAATCCCATCCTTACGCCGGACTTACAGTTTTCTTACGTCCCGAACGCTAGTATTCCGAGGCAACGAACCAGCACCCTGCGCCTGCCAAAGACGCATTTTTGATCCATCAACAACCCGTTGCCAAGCATCAGTATTCTTAGGAGAGAAAGATGCGCACGTTCAAACGTAACAGAAGAAAGTTTCGCCTGCTTTTGGCGGCAATGCTTTGCATCGCCGCTATTCCATTTCACTCGCTTGCAGATGACAAGGAAATCAGCAATTCACCCCCAAAATCTGTGTCGGCAAAGCCCGATTCGCCGGCTCCGCTCACCGCACGTGAGCGCTGGATGCTGGACCGCATGGAGCAGCTCGAAAAGCGCGTCGCCGAACTCGAATCCAAGGGCAATTCGCCTGTTACACCGGCGACGGAAGTTTCCCCGCCGCAGCCTATTTCGCCAAATCTGTCTACGTCATCTTTGCCCACAGGCGCCACATCAGCAGCACCTGCCGCAGTGGCCAGCACAAATGTTATTCCGACAGACAAAACTGTCGCACTCGGTACCGCGCAAGCTACTGAAAAGGGCAAGTCCGGTGCTGCCAAGGCTGCGAAAGCAGAACCCTTTGCCTTCGCTGACTTCACGTGGTTGACTGGCAACGCGCGAACCAAAGAATCGCCGTTGGACACAAAATTCTTTACCCCGGAAATTCGCGCCGACGTCGATTACATCTACGATTTCAATCATCCCAAAGACAACACGATCGGCGGGTCGAGCGAGGTTTTCAG
>WNFD01000265.1_pt1 | contig 89967 bp, 71 predicted proteins | sample 5400491 | NCBI WGS metagenome assembly WNFD01 (sample SAMN13153343, study PRJNA577476) | soil metagenome | isolation source: 120 cm saprolite under Douglas fir tree site 2 hole 2 replicate 2 | place: USA:California | collected 2015-04-18 | reverse complement strand
GATCCGACGTGCGAAATGCCTCTTCGAAAACCGCGAACGGCTCTCGACCACCCGCCGTGACGTACGCCGCGTGAAAGCGAACACTCCAACGGGCACCATCAGCGTCGAGCGTACCACCGAAATCGAAGAGCACCACACCGCGCACTCCCTTCACTGTTGGCAATTCCGATACCGTTGCGGCTCGCAGCCATATGACTTGTGCGAAGCGACTTAGCGATTGACTGGAGTGGAAGTGGGGCAATTCGCCCCACCGCGATTGGGGAGGATCGGGACAGCGCGCTGGGGTCAGGCCGGAGCGGGACTCTCCATGTCCAGGCGGTATTCCTCGAGCTTGCGATACAGGGTCTTGCGATCAAGACCGAGCAACTCGGCAGCCCGCGATTTGTTGCCACCGGCCTGGCGGAGGACTTCGAGGATGTAGAGACGCTCGACGTCGCGCAGCGACAATGCGCGGTCGGTGGAATCCCGGACCAGCGGAGCTGCCCGACTCGCCTCGCGAATACGCGATGGTAAATCTTCGGGGCGCACCTCCTCGCCGGTCGCGACGACGGCCGCGCGTTGAATGGCGTTACGGAGCTCGCGCACGTTTCCGGGCCAAGGGTACGTGGTGAGCAGCGCCATCGCTTCGGGCGATATACGCCGCGACCGCTGCAGCGGCGCGTCGCCCTGATCCGTCTCACTCGCCGCGTCGCGCTGCAGGAAATGCTCCGCCAGCAGGGGAATGTCGGCTGCGCGCTCGCGCAGCGGCGGTGCGTGAAGGTGGAGGACGTTCAGCCGATAGAAGAGGTCTTCGCGAAAGCGGCCGCCCTGCACTTCCGCATCGAGATCACGGTTGGTAGCGGCGATCACGCGGACGTCGAGGTTGCGGGCTTCGGTCGCGCCAACCCTCCGGACCTCACCATTCTCCAGCGCGCGGAGCAGCTTCGGCTGGAGCGCGAGCGGCAAATCACCGATCTCGTCGAGCAACAGCACACCCCCGTCAGCCGCTTCAAACAATCCCGGCTTGGCGCGATCCGCGCCGCTGAACGCGCCTTTCTCGTACCCGAACAGCTCCGACTCGAGCAGCTGCTCGGGCAGCGCGCCGCAGTTCACCGCCACAAACGCGCCACGTCCGGATGCCTGGTGGATCGCGCGAGCCACCAGCTCCTTTCCCGTTCCGCTCTCGCCCGTGATCAGAACGGGATGGCGGGACTGTGCCGCGCGTACCACGAGCCCCAGCAGATCCTGAATCGGCTGGCTCGCTCCCAGAAAGCCGGGCAGTCCCGCGGCCATCGCACTGCGACCCAGCCTGGCGACTTCCCGGCGCAAGCGACTTTGGTCGAGCGCGTGCGAAACGGCGAGGAGCAGCTCCTGGGTCGCGATCGGTTTGGTGAGGTAGTCGTAGGCGCCGGCCCGTACCAGCTCGACGGCGGAATCGATCGAGCCGAATGCCGTCATCACAATCACGTTGAGCTCGGGACGCTGTTGCCGCAGCCCCCGCAGGAGGTCGGCACCCGGCATGCCCGGCATGATGAGGTCGGTGACGACCACATCCGCCCGCGCGCCTTCGGCGACGGCGCGCAACGCCGCGTCGGCCGTGGGATAGCCCGTCGTCACGTGTCCCGCGGTGTTCAGGACCTCGACGAGGAAGTCTCTGAGTTCTCCGTCGTCCTCCACGACCAACACGTGATCAGACACGCGGCGATTCCGGTGCGCTCGCGTGTGCGTGCTGGCGTGGACCGCGTTGATCGGCGACTGCGGCGGTTGCGGCGCGCTCCGCCGGCAGTGTTATCCGAAAGACCGCGCCACCATCGGGCTCGTTGCTGGCCTCGAGCGCGCCGCCCAGCTCTTCGACAATGCTGCGCGCCACGACCAGGCCGAGGCCCGTCCCTTTCGCCTTCGTCGTAAAGAAGGCTTCGAACAAATGGGGCAGCGCCGCACGGGGAATGCCGGGCCCCGTATCGGCGACCTCGATGTGCGTGATGTCGTCGGGCGTGGACCAACCGCGCAGGATGATCGTCCGTGGACGGGCCGGGGCGGCGTTTTCCAGCGCCTGCACCGCGTTCAGAACCAAATTGACGAACACCTGGTGCAACAAGTCTGGGTCGCCGACAACTATAAGCGGGCGCGGGTACTGGCGCGTCAAAGCGATGCCGTTTCGGCTCAACTCTCCATCGAGAAACTCGGCGACGCCGTCGAGCACAATCGCGACGTCGAGGCGCCCGAGCTGGCGCTCGAGCCGGCGCTGTCCGGAATCGAGGAGGTTGCGAACGATCGCGGTGATGCGGCCGATCTGCCGGACGATGATGCCGACGTTGCGGCGTCGTTCCGGATTCTCGGACTCGCTTTTGAGCAGCAGCTCAGCGCGGCCGGAAATGACGTTGAGCGGGGCGGCGATATCGTGGGCCAGCCCCGCGGCCAGATTCCCGATCTCCGCCATCTTCTCCGTCTCCCGCAGCCGCCGCTCGAGCACCACGCGTTCCTCGGCTTCGCGCATGATCCGCGCCCGCGCCGACTCCAGATTCGAGGCCATACGATTGATCTCGTCCTCGAGCGCCGCGAGCTCGCTGCCTTGCATGATTTTCATGCCCGCGCCGCTCCGCTCGATGCGATGTGCCAGCTCGCCGCGCCCCAAGGCACGCACCGCATCGACGAAGCGCTGCATGGGTTCCGCCACAAGGCGCCGCACCAGCCAGAGTGTCAGCAGGGTCACTACCACAAGCAGCGTGAGCAAGTTCAGGAAGAATCGCTGCCTGAGCGCCTGCTGCTGCTGCTGCACGAAGGACAGCGGCTGCGCCACTTCCAGCGCGCCCGACACACGCCCATCCGGACCGTAGATCGGGCGGAGAATGGAGAACACGTCGTGATCTTCGAGCTCGCGCCGGAACGAAACGGGCTTTCCCGTCGCGAGCACGCGGGCGAGCGACGTGGGCGGCGCCGGACTGGGCGTCGCCACCGAGTCTGAGACCAGCAGGGGGTTGCCGCGTCCGTCGTACAACAGAATCGCGTAAATCTTCGGATCCCGCGTCACTTGATTGATCACGCGTTGAAAATTCGCGCGCGTACTGTCGTGAAAGGCGTACTGGAGCGCCACGCTCAGTGCGGCGCCATAGGCGCCCATCTCCTGCTCGGCCTGCGAGACGAGCGTGTCTTCTCGCTCTGCCATCGACCAGTACATGTACCCCACCATGACGACGGTCATCGTGGGGAGCAGAAAGAGGAGAAGGCGAGTGCTGAGTTTCATGCGATCCCGCGCGCGGTCTTCAGCGCGCGATCGTTCCGGCGGTGAGTGCCGCCAACGCCAGGACGCCTGCTAACGTCGCGAAGATGACCTGCCGCCGCCGTAGCCCCGTGAATGATTCCGGCAGCTCTCCCCGAGGGTCCAGCTCGAGCCGCCCCAGCCGAGCAGCCGTGGGGGTAACGATAGCGACTGCGACGATTGCGCCGAGGAGACCAAAGCCCTGCATCGCCATGAGCCACGTGGGAACCATGGAGCTCTTGAAGTAGGGCACGGAAAGTACGAAGCCGCTCAGAACCACAAGCACCGCTCCCGGTCCGATGAGGCTGCGAGTCACGACGCTCATGACGCGGTACACGCCGAGCCGCTGATCGGGCGGGAAGTACTTGGCGGTGATGCCGCTGAGCATCACCGCGAGCCCGCCGCCCAGCCAGGCGACGAAGCCGAGAACGTGAACCAACAGCCAGAATCCTCTCACGTGCGACTCAGCACCTCGGGCAAAGGTTGGCGGCCGGCGAATCCCGCCTCGAGCTCGTGCCAATACGTGATCCGGTCCTCGCCGAATTTCCAGCACCACAGAATCTCGCGCTCGTCCAGGCGCCCATGAAAGTCGACGAGGCCGAGATTGTAATCCTTGAACTCGCAGCCCACCTGCTGCAGCTCGGCCTCGAACGCGCTGATCTTCGCGGCGAGGGCGTCAATTTGCGACTTGAGATCGAGCTGGTCTTTCGACTCTCCCCATTCGGGCCGCGACTGCGCGGCGATCAACTCGTAGCGGCCCATCAAGTCCTTCCATTGATGATAGACGGTCATGATGTCCGCCACGACCCGCTTCACCAAGGGCAGGGTTCGATTGGCTTCCGCTAATGTAAAATGCTTCGGTGCCACGGGTTGGAACTTAAGGCGCGGGCAAGCAAAAACTAGTCGACGACGATGCCTTGGACCTCTTCGGGGTGAGGAATGAAGCCTACGACGCGCTTGTCCCCGTTGAGCACCACGATGGTCGAGCGGACGTGATGATCCGAGGGGTCGAGTTGTTTCGCGACCTTGTATCCCTTGAGCTCCGTATCGGGCTTCACCACGGGAGTGTCGGTGCGCGCGTGGTCGGCCGCGGAGCAATCGGTTGGGTCATGGCCCGCGCCCACACACCGCGCGACGATGTCTCGATCGGAGATCGTGCCCAGGTAGCGGCGGTCTTTCGGATTATCCACGACCGGCACGACTGAAATGTTTTTGACGCGCATCAGCGCAGCCACTTCGGACGACGTCGCGCCGGCGGCGGCGACGACCGGCTCAGCAATCATTATTTCGGATGCGCGCATGCGTTATCCTAAGGCCTTCTTCGTAGCTTGGTAACCCATCTCCACATACTCCTGTACTCTGTCGACTGCGAACGTCGCTTCTCGTTCGGCGACCGCCCGGACATAAACAAGTTTCGGCGCGTCCTTCGGCCAGTCGGCGACCGCGTGCTCTGCCTGCTCCGCCATCATGATCCGCATCGCTTCGCCATGGGTGCGAATGACGCGCGGAATCCGCGCGGGCCCGGGGGGAGGGGGGGGGGCATCCGGGGGTTGCGGGTCGTCGCCATTGGTCATCGGCCGCTCATCGAACCCGGGTCCCACATGCACCGCGACGAACAGATCGGCGTTGGGCTCGAGCGAAAGCGCGGGAGCGAGCGGCAACACGGCACGGAGACCGCCATCTCCCAGTCGCCGGCCGTTCGCTTCGAGCGGTGGGAAATAGAGCGGCAGCGCGCAGGACGCGTACAACGCATCCGATAACTCGATGTCCCGACCACGCCGCTCCGGTCCACCGAGCAACAAGAGCTCTCCGCTATCGAGATCGGTGGCGGTCACGGTCAGCGGGATCCGCAGGTATTCGAATCGTGTCTTGGGAACGATGCGCGCGATCGCGCGCCGCAGGGCGGACGCCGGAAACAGGCTGCGCGCGAACAGGCCCATGATCAGCACGAGCGGATCGAATGGCGCGACGTCTTTGCGTCTGATCCCCATCGCGCGGCGGCGCACCTGATCGAACGGCATCCCGGCGCCGAGGGCGGCGCCGACGACGGCACCCATGGAGGTGGCGACAATGTGGCTCGGAACGAGCGCTGCCTGCTCGAGTGCCCGGAAGGCTCCTGCGTGAGCGAGCGCCTTGGCGCCGCCGCCCGACAGGACGAGAACGACCCTACTCACCTCGCCCCTGATCGTAGCGGCGTTCCATCACGCGATTCGCGCGCCGCTTGGCGGCGCGATCGTAGCGCCGTTTCTCGTCGGGAGTCTCCGGCACGATTGGGGGGACTTCCGTTGGTTTTCCGTTCTCGTCGAGCGCGACGTAGGTGACGTAGCAGGAATTCGTGTGCCGCTTCTCTCCCGTCAGCACGTTCTCGGCGATCACCTTGACGCCCACCTCCATCGACGTCCGCCCCGCGAAATTCACGCGCGCCAGGGCGGTCACGAGCTCGCCGACGTGAATCGGCTCGCGGAAATCGACCTTGTCGACCGAGACGGTGACGCATGGCTTATGCGAGTGTCGGATGGCGGCGACCGCGGCCACGCGGTCGACGAGCGCGAGGATGTGCCCGCCGAACACGTTGCCCATGATGTTCGCGTAGTTCGGCATCATGAGCTCGGTGAGAATCGCTTCGGAGTCGCGAGGGTGACGGCCCTGCTTGGACTGCGCCACTAGTAGTCCACCGGCCGTAAATAGAACTCGCCGATTGCAGTTTGGGACAGCACCGCCACCGTGGGCAGGCGACGCTTCCAATGCGTCGAATCGAGTCGCTTGCGGACGAGCTCCACCTCTTCCTTAGTAAAGCCTGTCGGCTCCTCTCCCAGGATCAGGTGGTAGAGGATGCGATCGGCGTTCGCATAGGAAACGCCGAGGTCGCCCTCGTCCGTCTGCCCTTTGATCAAATCGGCCGTCGCAGGCTTGGACACGATTTCCTCAGGTACCCCCACATGCCGGGCGAGCGCCCACACCTGCGTCTTGAACAGGTCCCCGAGCGGATTGACGGGCGGCGCGTCGTCGCCGTGCCAGGTGAAATAGCCGAGCAACCGCTCTGACTTGTTGCTGGTGCCGAGCGGGAGGGCCTTGTGCTTGGCGGAGAGATCGAACAGCACGATCATCCGCTCCCGCGCCATGACGTTGCCGAGCCGATGGGGATCCGCTTCCCCGACTTGCTTCAGATAGCCGTCCACCGCGTCCGAGATGTCGATCGTGAGCGAGGGGATGCCGAGCTTGTCGATGACGAGCTGCGCGTGCTCGAGACTCTCCGGACTCGAGGTCCGGTAGGGCATGCGCACGCCGATCACATTTTCCGGTCCGAGCGCTTCGGCGGCGAGAAAGGCCGTCAAAGCGGAATCCACGCCGCCCGACAGACCGACCAGTCCTTTCTTAAAGCCACGACGGCGGTCGACTTCGTCCTTCAGGAAGCTCACGAGCCAGCGCCTGGTCAGCTCGGGATCGATGGCGAGGGGATCGCGTTCGGGGAATTCAACGCCGTGCAAAGGTGTTGCACTGCGTGTAATCGTGTTGGGAGGCGTGGCTGCACCGTTACTCGCCGGGTCAAACTTTACCTTTTCGCTCTGCTTTTGCCCGCTCAGACTCTTCGTGAGAACGGGGAGCGCACTCTGAAGGTCCGCGAGGAGTGGCGAATCGGATCGGGCTGTCGTCAGGGCGTCGAGATCGATGGCGGCTGTGACCAGCGCTTCCTCGAACAGCGGGCCGCGCGCGAGCACTCTTCCAGTGGGATCGATGATCGCCGACGCGCCCGGGAATCCCTTGCCGCCCTCGAAGCCGACCAGATTTGCGAGGGCGACGAAGACGCCGTGCTCCTCCGCGATGCCGCGCACGATGCGCTCCCAGCGGACCACGGATGCCGGCAACGCCTCCCCTTCGCAATCCTCCTCCTCACCCATCCCCCGCGCCGGCGACGCACTCGGCACAATGACCAGCTGAGCGCCTTCGAGCGCGGCGACCGTCGCGGCGAGCGAGTGCCACGCATCCTCGCAAATCAAGATCGCGGCCTTGCCGCCCCAGTTCGTCTCGAACGAACGAACGCCATCCTGCCCGCGGTCGACGAATCGCTCTTCGTCAAACACGCCGTAGGTAGGCAGGAAGACTTTGCGATGCACGTGGCGCACCTCCGGTTTCTTCTTCCCGAGGGTCGCATACAGCGCCGAGTTGTAGATGTGGTTTTGGAAGCGTTCGTAGAAGCCGACGGTGACATCGATGTCCGGCCCTTGATATGCCGCAGCGAGATCGCGGGCGAGTGTTCCCGCCGTCACCGCGAGCTCCTTCACGCCGCCTTCGACGAAATAGCCGGACGTTGCCGTCTCAGGAAAAACCACGAGGTCGGGTTTGGGATCGAGCTGGGCGGCCTGGGAGATTACGCCGCCGATCCTAGCAACGTTCTGCGCGTATTCGCCCTTGGTCGGGCGGAATTGCGAGAGCGCGATGCGAACGGTCGCCATGTGCGAAAGATAGTCGTTAGTTTACAGCAGGCGATGGAGTTCGCCTTTAACCGCCCTTTCCGGCTGATGACTCCTACCTGGACTACCCAACGGCAGGAGTCTTTTCTTGACGATCATCTATATCGCGCTCGGCGGGATCGCGGGAACGCTGTCGCGCTACGGCCTGGAAGGCTGGATCCAGGCGCGCGCGCGCAGCGGCTTTCCGGTGGGGACGCTGGTCGTCAACATCAGCGGCTCCTTCCTGCTCGGCTTCATCCTCCGGATCGCTACAGGAAGCGCGGTCATTTCGCCGGACATGCGCGTGGGACTCACAATTGGTTTCTGCGGCGCATTCACCACCATGAGTACGTTCAGTTACGAGAGCGTCACGCTGCTGAACGACGGTGACTACCTGCGGGCGGGGCTGTACATGACCGCCACCATCCTCGGCTGTGTCGCCGCCGTCATGACGGGTGCGGCGATCGGCAACAAACTTCTCTGAGGCTCCCCCCCCGATGACCGAACGATTCCGCGGCGAGCGCACCCTGATGCGCGTGTTCATCGGCGAAAGCGACAAGTATCACGGCCAACCGCTCTATGAAGCGCTGCTCGAGCGCTTTCGGAGCAAGGGATTGGCCGGCGCGACCGTGTTGCGTGGCGTGGCTGGGTTCGGCGCGTCGAGCAAGATGCACACCGACAAGGTGCTGCGGCTGTCCGTCGATCTGCCGCTGATCATCGAAGTCGTCGAAACGGACGCAGTAATTCAGGCGATTCTACCGGACCTCAGTGAGATGATCGGCGGAGGCTTGATTACTCTGGAAAAGGCAAACGTGATTCTGTACCGACCGGGGACGTAGCGGAGGTTCCCGGTGTCAGCCAGCTCAACCCGTACGCCGCCCCCAGGACGCCGACCCCGATCGCGACCACGACGGGCTGGGCCAGTAGCGCTCCGAGCAACAGCGCCGCGTACACGGCGATGAACGCCACCGGTACGAACGGATAGAGCGGCACGCGGAACGGTGCTTCGGGCTGGCGCGCCCGCAGCACCAACAACGATCCGATGGCGACACTGTCAACGACCAGCACCAACGCGATCGCGATGGCCAGCAGCCATCCGAACGTGCCGGTGGCGGCAAGTCCCATGGCCACCACACCGACCACGACCATTGCCGCCCATGGCGTTCCTCCCGCGTTGACGCTCATGAGCACCCGCGGGCCGAGTCCCTCACGCGCCAGCCCGAACATGATGCGCGGGGTCACGAAGATGTTGCCGTTGATAGACGCGAGCACGACCAGCAGCGCGAGGACTGTGATGACGAGATCCGCGCGCGGCCCGAAGATCGTCGCCGCGACGTCGCCCGCGACCAGCACCGACGCCGCGATGCGATCAAACGGCAGGACATGCAGGAACGCCGCGTTGAGCAGGATGTACAGTCCGGTCGCGATCGCGATGCCGACGAGAAACACACGCGGCAGGGAGCGAGCCGGATCCACCATTTCCTCGGCGATCTTCGCGGCGTCGGAATATCCGTAGTACGACCAGATGACCGATTGAAACGCGACGGCGAGCGCACCGAACAATTCCCATCCGGTCGGTGCACCGGGCAGCGCGCCGTGCCAGCCGGCGCCGTGGCCGGCGGCAAAGGCGATCACGACGATACTGCCCAACGCGAGGACCTTGGCGGTAGTGGAGATGTTCTGCACCCATCGGCCCGACGTCACACCGATGATGTTGACGCCCGTGAACACCGCGACCGCGGCGACGCCGACCCACCTGCTGACGTTCGGCGGCAAGCCGACGAGCCGGCCGAAGAATTCCCCGATGACCACGCCCAAGGCCGCGATGGCGGCGGGATACATCACCAGTCCTTCCACCCAGCCGACCATGAAACCGATCCGCGGGCCGAACGCTTCGCGCGCGTATACGTATTTGCCGCCCGCTTGCGGATGGCGCGTGGCGAGCTCGGCGAAGCACAGCGCGCCGCAAAAGGCGAGCACGCCGCCGAGCAGCCATGCGACGAACGTCAACGCCGGCCGGCCCAGCTCTCGCGCGACCAGCCCGGGCGTACGGAAAATGCCCGCCCCCACCATGATGCCGATGACCATGGCGAGTCCGTCGAAAATGCGCAGCGAGCGTCGCAGTTGGTTGCTCACGGCTCTACCAGCGATCGACCTTCCCGGCGTCGGGAATAAAGAGGGGCTGCTTGAATCGGTTTGTCCCGAACCTCCCGATTAAGGCTTGCGCTTCCGGCGACACAAAGAAGTCCGCGAGCGCTCTCGCGCCCGGCCCCGCGTGCGGCGTTTCCATCACGTGATAGACGTTGTAGAGCAGCGTGTCGCCCTCGACGAGCGGCAGGAGCTGCACCTTGTCACGCCAGGCGAGGTAGGTCGCGCGATCGCTGATCGTGTAGGCGCGTTTCTGATCGGCCATCTGCAGCGTCGCCGCCATCCCCTGCCCCGATTCGATGTACCACGACCCGGACGCGGGCGGGGTGATGCCGGCGATCCGCCAGAGCTTTTGCTCGAGCAGATGCGTGCCCGAGCGGTCGCCGCGTGACACGAACGGCGCCTGCGCGTCAGCGATGCGACGTATCGCCAGGATGGCGTCGTGACCGCCCTTCAACTTCGCGGAATCGTCGGCGGCTCCAACGATGAGGAAGTCATTGTGCATCACGAGCCGCCGGCGCATGAAGTAGCCCGAGTCGACCAGCACTCGCTCAGCCTCGGGCGCGTGCACCAGCACGACTTCGGCGTCGCCGCGGCGGGCCATTGCGAGCGCCTGCCCGCTCCCGACCGCGACGACTCGCACCTTCAACCCGCTTCGTGCTTCGAACACCGGAATGAGAGAATCAAGTAGACCGGCATCACGCGTCGAGGTGGTCGTGGCAAGAACAACGGACTGAGATTGAGTTAGCGCGACGAGCGAGAGGAGAAGATTCAGCACGTTAGTTCTTACAGGCTCCCAGGAGGGCGGGTTGCGCGCACAACGCGAGCGCCACACCGTTCGTCCAACCAAATCCGTCCTGCGTCGGGTATTCGCCGCCGCCGGCTTTCCGGTTGGTATTCACGACGTCGTACTTCTCCATCATCCGTCCCGTCGCCCGATACGTGCGACCGATGAGATCGAGCCACCGCCGCGCGGCCGTGTCAGCCAGATCCGACCGCCCGTACCGGCGCACTCCCTCGATCGTGAGCCACTCGAGTGGCGGCCAGCCGTTCGGCGCGTCCCACTGCTGACCGGACGCGATGGTCGTCGTGACGAAACCACCGGGCTTGAGAAACTCGCGCTCCAGCCGGGCGGCGACGTGCCGGCCCTGATCGGCCGTCGCGATTCCGAAGTAGAGCGGTGCCGCGGCCGCCAGCGTCGGACGGTCGCGGACTTTTTCGCCGGTTCGCCAGCGCACGTCCCAGAAGAAATCCTTCTCGTACATCGCGAGGATCGCCTGGCGCCGCTGCTCCGCCAGCTGATTGAAGCGGCGGGCGACTTCCGCGTCACCGGCCGCGTGGCGGAACGCGCGCAACGCCGCGATCGTGCGCTCGGCGTTATACATCAGACTGTTGAGGTCGACGGGAATCAGCTCCGTCGTCTCGAGCGTGCGGAGATCTTTGGGATCGCGCATCCAGCGACTGGAAAAGTCCCAACCGCTCTCAGCCGTCGCGCGCGCCGTGCGATAGAAGTTCGCGCGCTGCGAGTCGGGCAGCGTTTGTCCGATCTCGACGTCGGGCCGATATGACTCTGGCCGCGGCTCCGGCGTGTCGTCCCAATAGCGATTCAGGACGACGCCGTCCGGCATGCGTACCACCCGTCGATAGAATTGACCCGGCTGCAGGCGCTCTGCGCCATCCATCCAGAACGCGTACTCCTTCTCCAGCGCGTCGCGGTACGGCAACGCCTGCGACGTGTCGGTCGCGCTCGCGTACAGCCCGACCATCGCGGCGAAGTACGGCGGCTGGCTGCGCGTGAGATAGTAGGTGCGATTGCCGTTGGGGATGTGGCCGATCTTCGTGATCAGATACGCGAAGTTGTCGAGCATGTTCTTCACGAGATCGGTCCGGCCGCTCTGCACCAGACCGAGCATCGTGAAGTACGAATCCCAGTAATAGATCTCGCGAAAGCGGCCGCCCGGAACGACGTACGGTTTGGGCAGCGGAATCAGCGTCGAGCGGGCGTCATTCGAATCCGGCGGCCGCGTGAGGACGGTCCACAGACTCTTGACGTGCTCCACCATGGTCTGCGAGGAAACGGTGTGGTAACCGCTCCCCGCGGCCGCGGGCAAATCGAAGTTCTGCTCCACAAAGTTGCGGAGCACAAACCCCGGCCTTGCCCGCGCCGAGTCATAACGCGCGACGATCGTCGCAGGAGCGGACCTCGGTCTCGCGTCGACGAATTCCTTCGAGTCCGGGAGGACTCCGGAGAGCTCGACGTCCGAGAACAGCGGACCGAGATCGTGTGGCGGATCGTAGTACGACGGCCGGGCGGCCGGACGGCCGGACGGCCGACATGCGGTGAGCAGCAGCAGTAGTACCGCGCACCACGCACCGCTCACGGCGTACCGGTTTCTCACGCGAACACGATCCAGAGCACGCCGAGCAGCACCACGAGCAACACCGAGAGCCCGACTTCGAACTTCCTCTCGTCCTTTGTCTCCCCCGCTGTGGTTGGCGCGCCTCCATAGGTGAGCCCCTCGGTCTTCTCACGGGGTGGCGGCGGAGTCATCATGCTCACGATGAAGAGCACGAACGTGCAGATCACGAACAGCAACACCGCGTAGTGGAGAAAATTGATTGTGGCGATCCAATGCCACAGCGTGCCGGGAGCGAGACCACCGCCCGACGCTTTGTTCGTGAGCTCGAGAATGAGGCGCAATAGACCGAGTACGAGTCCGGTAACCAGCGATGCAATCGCGCCAGAGCCATTCAGTCGGCGGTAAAACAGGCCAAGCAGGAAGCAGGCCGCGATCGGCGGTGCGATATAGGCCTGGACACTCTGCAAGTAGATGTAAATCTGGGACGAGACGTACTTCATAAACGGAATCCAGAGCAAGCCCAGCACTACCATGACACCAGCGGACATCCGGCCCACTCGCACGAGCTGCCGCTCGCTGGCTGCGGGGCGCACTTTGCGATAGACGTCCCACGTCAGCAACGTGGAGCACGCGTTGAAGGCGGAGGCCAAGGAGCTCATGAGCGCCGCGAGCATTCCGGCCAGCACCAGGCCTTTGATCCCATCCGGCAACAACCGCGTAACCAGCGTGGGATACGCGGAATCGGGGTTGTTGTGGATTTCGGGGAAGAGTGCCAGGGCCACGATGCCGGGCAACACAAAAATGAAGACGGGAAGAATCTTCAGATATCCGGCGAAGATCGTTCCCGTGCGCGCCTCTTTGATGTTTTTCGCGGCGAGCACGCGCTGCACGATGTGCTGATCCGTACACCAGTACCAGATGCCCAGTATCGGTGCGCCGAAGACGATTCCGGTCCAGGGGAAGTCGGGGTGACTGGACGGCTTCCACATCGAGAAGAATCCCGCTGGAACTTTGGCTTCGAGCCCCGCGAACCCCCCGACGCGTGAAAGCCCGATCGCCATGAGCGTGATGGACCCGAGGATCAGGACGATGGCCTGCAGCACCTCGGTATAGACCACGGCGCGCAGTCCGCCGAAGATGGTATACAGCCCCGTGACGACGATGAGGACGATGGCCGCGGTGTAGAAATTCCAGCCCGTGACCGCGCGAATCACCACGCCGCCGGCATACAGCGTCACGCTGATCTTCGTCAGGACGTAGCCGATGACCGACACCCAGGTGAAGTACGTCCGCGCGGCCGAGTTGTACCGCTTCTCCAGAAACTCCGGCATCGTATAGACGCCGCTCTTGAGGTAGTAGGGGACGAAGAGCCAGCCGAGCAGCATCAGAATGAGACAGGCGAGCCACTCGAAGTGACCGACCGCCAGGCCGCTTCCCGCACCCGTGCCGGCCAACCCGACCAGGTGCTCGCTGCCGATGTTCGAGGCGAACAGGCTCGCGCCCACGGCGAACCACGCGACGTCCCGGCTCGCCAGGAAATAGTCGGAGCTCACGTTCTTCTCGCGCAGCGCCGCCCACCACGCGATGCCGAACAAAATGATGAAGTAGACCGCGATGAACAGCAGGTCGAACGCGTGGAGATTGCTCATTGGGTCGGCCTTGGGGAGTTGAGGAGATATTGAACGGCGAGGTCCGTGAGCGTCCACAACTGTACGTCAGAGCTGGCACCGTAGCGAACAGCGTGTACCGAGCCTCCGTCCATCTTGTAGCTCCACAATTCAGCGTACTGCAGACCAGAGCTTGCGACCGCGTGCCGCACGGAATCCACCGCGGCGGGATGATGGCGGCGTGCCAGCGCCGCGAGCAGCACATTCACTTCGCGACCCCAGACGACGCGCGGCGAATGGTACAGATCGCGCGCGAACATCTCCCATACGGCCGGCGACGCATAGGCATCGTTCGCGACGGCGAGGCCGACAGAATCGATAAACAGGCCGATGGGATAAGGAAGCAGGAAAGGGCGGAGCAGCTGGCTTTCACGCGTCGAGTCCTGATGCTCGAGCAGCAGCCACATCGCGGGATCCGTCGTCATCACCGGAATCGGCTGGCCCGCGCTGTCGAGGGAAACCGCCGGGAACCACAGCGTATCGGCCGGAAACCCGGTCCGAGTGAGCACGGCCTCCCAGTGCGTCCGCTCCACCTCCGGCAGCGACGCGAGCTTGGCGCGCACGCGCAACGCCACTTCCGCGGGCGCGAGCGCGACACTGAAATGCCGCGCCGTCCCGCGCCATGTCTCGGCGGCCTGCGCGATGCGCGCCGCATCGTCGACACCGGGCCCGCCCAACGCGCGCAACGTGCTGTCGATCGTGCCGATCGCCCGCAGCGCCGCCGGAACCCACACGACGTTGACGTCGAAGGCAAACCGGCCGCCCGCGTAGCCCACGCGGCTGTCGCGCCAGCTGCCCGGATGCCACCACCCGTCCGCGTCGCGTTTGAAGCTTACGAGATTCGTCGCGACCGGGTCGTTGGCGTATGGGGCGGCCTGCCGCCAGACGAAGCCGAGGTTCTTGCGCAACGCGTCTCCCCAGCGCGTGACGAAGCTGCGCTTGCGCGCGTCCGGCACCGAGCGGTCCGCGAAATAATGTCCGGCGACGACGGGGAGCTGAAAATCGTCATCGACCATCCAGTAGTTCTCGCGCGTCGCCTGGAGATTGCGCAGGAGCGTCGGGTCGCCGGTCTTGAGAAACTCGGCGGCGTTCTCGCGAATGGCCTGCCCGCCGAGCGCTTCTTCGTGACTCACGTCGCCGGCCGGTCCGAGCTTCGCAAGCGCGGCGCCGATCACGAACTCCGCCATGGTGTCGGACCACACCGGCTCCATGAGCAGCGCCGTCATCAGCATGTCACGTCCGAAGTAGGTCGCGTAGGTCGGCAAACCGGCCATCAACTTCTGGTGCGAGCTGAGCAGCTCGAAGCCTCGCACTTCGCGCTCGAGCCGCCGACTCTGGGTTCGCGCGGCGAAGTCGAGGAATGACTGGTTGAAAATCTGATCGCGCCTGAGCGGCGTGAGCGGCGCCCCATCGGTCATGATCTCGACGCTGACCTCAATGGGCCCTCCTCCCGCGGCGCGCGGTCGAATCGTGACGACGCCGCGCGCGACCGTGGCGCGCGAGCGGCGCGCATCGCTGCTGAGCGTGAGCCACAGATGGTTCCTGCCGTCGAGACTTGGCTCGCTCACGCTCACGCGCCATGACGCCGGGGTCAGCGAGATTCTTGGGGTCAGGCGTGCGCGATAACCGTTGTCGAGCCGATCCGCGAGCGCCGTGAATTCCGGCGGTACGAACGGCGGAGCATCGAGCGAATCGTGGACGCGGCCCGCGTAACCGAAGTCGCGCTCGATCCGCATCGAGCCGAGCAGGAATTGCCCGACGCGGGTTGACCGGCCACCCGGCACGGTGAGGGAGTACAGCAGCCAGCGCCGACGGCCCCTTGCCCCAACCGTGGCTTTCTCCGCACTGAATGCGACCGCCCCGCGCACGGTAAACCCGATGCTCTCGTTCAACGCATCGGCCCAGAGGTTCACAATCCGTCCGGTCTTGCCATCGATGTAGATCTCGACCGTATTGCCGCGGGAATCGCGGTACAGTCGGGCCTGATAGCCTTCGTACGCCGCGGAGTCGTCCAGGCCCGATTCAGGAAACTGCAGAACGGGCACGGCTTCCCGGGGGGGTGGGGCGGATTCACTTTGAAGCGCGAGGAGGACAAGCAAAAGCATGGGCCTAGATACTCCGCCCCCTGGACACCCTTGACAAGGCCCAGCCCGGGCAGCATTTCGGATCGGACAATCCGTTTTGTTGGCCGAGTACTTGCCTGCGGAGGTTTTCGATGCGCCTAGTCCGCTACGTCATTCCCGCCCTCGCGTCGCTCTGCCTCGTGTCACGGCCGCTCTCCGCGCAAGGCGGAGGAGCCGGCACCGTCCACGGTCAGGTGACCGATAGCGTCACCAAGCAAGGGTTGCCCGCTGCCACGATCAGTATCGTGGGCAAGCAGCGCGTAACGCAGAGTGGGCCAGACGGCAACTACTCGCTCGCTGATGTTCCGGCGGGGAGCGCCGTCGTTCGTGTCACACTCATCGGGTACGCGCCCCAACAGCAGACGGTCACGGTGACGGCAGGGGGCACGGCCGAAGCGCAATTCGGACTCGCACCGCAAGCCTCATTGCTCGAGCCGATCGTGGTGACGGGCTACGGCAGTCAGCGGCGCGAGGCCATCACCGGCTCGGTCTCATCCGTCAACGCGTCGCAGGCCAACGTCGGCGTGACTACCAACGTGACGCAGATGCTCTCGGGGCGGGCGGCGGGCGTCGACATCACACAGAACAACGGCGAGCCCGGCGCCAGCGCTCAAATCCTTATCCGCGGCGGCAGCTCCATCAGCAATACCAATGATCCGCTCTACGTGATCGACGGCGTGCCGATCAATAACGTGTCGACGGAGCCGGACGGCATGACCGGCATCGTCGGGACTCCAGCGTTGCCCCGCAATCCCCTGAATCTGCTGAATCCCTCCGACATCGCCTCAATCACGATCCTGAAAGACGCCTCGGCAACCGCGATTTACGGGAGTCGCGCCGCGAACGGTGTGATTCTGGTCGAGACGAAGAAGGGCAACAGCGTCGGCGGGCCGACCATCGAGTACGACAGCTACGTCGCCGCGGCGTCGCCCGCAAAGAAGCTCGACGTGCTCAACGGCGCTGACTACAGAAACTACGTGACAGGCCAGTTTACTTCGTGGCGCGCGGATTCGACCGCATGTGTTGCCCGAGCGGCATGCGCAACCGGCTTCAGCGATTCGTCCGGTGCGTTCGGTGGCATCAAGCCGTTTGCACTCGGGCCCGCGAATACGAACTGGGAGGACGCGGTCACCCGCACCTCCGTCACGCATAACCACAACATTTCGTTCGCGGGCGGCAATGAAGATACCCGCTATCGGGCTTCATTGAACTACATGAAGCAGCAGGGCGTCGCGATTTCGAGCGGACTCGAGCGGATTCAAGGGCGGCTCGCCGCCAACCATCACGCGTTGAACAACCGGCTGCGGCTGGGCCTGAACGTCACGACGTCGCGCGTCAATAACCAGTATCTGACCTATGACAATACCGGCGGGTTTGAGGGTGGTGTGTTCCAGAACGTCGCCATCTTCGATCCCACCCAGCCGATCACGGTCAAGGACGCGAGTGGGACGCACTACTACGAGGGCGGGGGCAGCTCAGTTCGGAATCCCGTGGCACTAGCCAACCAACTGATCGACCTCGGCCAAACGACCCGCACACTCGGCAACGCGACGGCCGAGCTGGATCTGGCGGCGGGCCTCACCGGTCAGGTCACCGTCGGACTGGATCACTCGAGTGGAGGACGCCAGACCTACTATCCAAAAGCAAACCCCATCGGTAACGCACTGGGAGGCGGTGTGGCGCGCCAGGTTGACCTCGACAACGCCACCCGCACGCTCCAGACCCTTCTCACCTACCGGCGCGAGAGTGGGGACAACAGCTTCGACATCGTGGGTGGGTACGAGTACAACAAGTTCAAGAGCAGCTCGTTCACGGCACAGGCCTCCGGTTTCTTCACCGATGCGTTCACCTTCGACAACCTCTCTGCCGCAACGTCGCGCTCGGTTTTTTCCAACGCCGAGCAGAGCCTCCTGGTCTCGTTCCTGTCACGGGCCAACTATGGCTACAAGAACCGGTATTTCGTCACGGGCGCGCTGCGGTACGACGGTTCGTCCAAATTCGCCGTCGGGCACAAGTGGTCCTCGTTCCCTGGCCTCTCCGCGTCCTGGCACCTCAGCGAAGAAGACTTCATGAAGAGCTCGCCCTTCTCGGACCTGCGCGTTCGCGCCGGGTGGGGCGTCCAGGGTAATCCAGGGATCGCAGCGTACTCGTCGCTGCTGCTCCTCGGAGCCGGCTCGGGGAATTCGTATCCCTGGGGTGATCAACCGCAGAACGGGGTCGCCGCGACGCAGAATCCCAATCCCAACCTCAAGTGGGAGCGGACGGCGCAGTACGACGTGGGCGTGGACTTCGGTCTCATGAGCAACCGGCTCACCGGAAGCGCCGAATTCTACGTCAAGAACACCTCCGACCTCTTGTTGTCCGTTACGGTACCGCAGCCCGCAGTCGCGGAAACAGAGCTCCAGAACGTCGGCAGACTGCGGAATCGCGGCATCGAGTTGTCACTCGACGCGCTGGCGATCACCCGGCCAGGTATGACATGGCGGGCCGGGCTCACGTTCGCGACCGATCGCAACAAGGTCATCGATCTCGGGCCCTACACGTCGGGCCTGACCTCGGGTGGTGTGAGCGGTCAGGGTCAGTCCGGCCAGGTCTCGCAACTCATCAAAAAGGACCTTCCGCTCGGCACGTTCTACGGCCCGCTCTTTCTCGGCGTGAATGCTCAGGGGAAACAGATTTTCGCGTGCACCGCGGCGACCGCGGGATGCACGAACGGCAGGACGACCAACGGATTGGGCCCGGACGCAGCCGATTACCGCGTGATCGGCAACGCCAACCCGGACTTCACGGTCGGTTTCCATAATCAGATCACCTGGCGGAAGTTCGACCTGAGCTTCTTGGTTCGCGCGGTCGTGGGACAGGACGTCTTCAACAACACCGCACTGGTCTATTCCACCAAGGGCAATGCGCTGCAGGGCAAAAACTTCCTCAGGCCCGCCTTGACCGACGGCACGGGTCTCCACGAGCCGGCCATCTACTCGTCCCGTTGGGTCGAGAGCGGTTCGTTCGTGCGGCTGCAAAACATCACGCTGGAATACGCGCTCGACCTGCCGATGATCCGCTCGGTGCAAAGCGCCCGGCTGTACGTGTCGGCGGACAACCTGTTGCTGCTGACCGGCTATTCGGGCCTCGATCCGGAAGTCTATGCAAGCTCCGGCTTGGCCTCGCGTGGGATCGATTATCTCAGCTATCCGCGGCCCCGTACGGTGACCGGCGGCCTCCGTCTCATGTTCTAGGAGCTCGAGTCCTATGAAGCGAATCGTGTCGACGATATCGATCAGGGGAGCGTGGGTTGGCGTGCTGCTATTGGGGTTCGTGCAAGCATGCACGAAGCTCGATGAGGTGCCCCAGAGCAGCATCACCCCGGGGACATTCTTCAACAACGAGGCGGAAGCGCTGGCCGGCCTCTCCGGAGTCTACTCGCAGCTCCGCGGTGCATTCCCCGGGTACTGCTGCGCGTACTACGTCCTCAGCGAAATCAGCACCGACGAGATGGTCGTGCCGACCCGCGGCCAGGACTGGTATGACAACGGCCGCTGGCTCGAGATGCACCGGCAGACCTGGACCGCGACCAGCCCTTCGGGTCTCCAGGACATCAATTCGGCCTGGGTGAACGACTTCACCGGCATCGCCAACGCCAACGTGGTGCTCTCGGCATTGCAGAGCCGGACGGTGATGGACTCCGCGAAGCAAGCAGGAATTATCGCGGAGCTGCGGGCGCTGCGGGCGTTCTACTATTACCAGTTGCTGGATTTGTTTGGCGGCGTTCCGGTCGTCACCACGACCGCCGTCCAGCCGCGGGTGCGTGACTCGCGAGACTCGGTTTTCAAGTTCATCGAGTCGGAGCTCCTCGCGGCCCGGACAGACCTGCCCAAGACGCGGGACGCATCCAACAACGGGCGCTTCACCAAGGGCGCCGCCGATGCCATCCTGGCGAGCATGTACATCAACGCCGGCGTATTCACGAAGGACGGCGGCGGCTTTAGCGGCACGACGTACAACTCGTGCGCGGGGATAACCGTTGCGGGGGGGTTGACCGCCTGCAATGCAGCGGTTGCTCGCGTAGACAGCATCATAGGTTCCGCGGTCTATCAGCTCGCCGATACATTCGTGAAAAACTTCCGCGCGGACAACAATCTTTCGCCCGAGAACATCTTCGTCGTCAAGTTCATCGCCCAGGATGGCCTGGGATTTCCGTTCCTGCAGACGACGCTCCACTATAACCAGTTCTCGGCGACGCCCTGGAATGGGTTCGCAACCCTCGCACAGACCTACACCGCTTTCGATACGGCGAATGACCGGCGAACCAAGATTTTCCTCGTCGGCCCGCAGTTCAATATCGAGACTGGCGATACCGTCTGTATTCGACCGGGCTGCGCTAAGGGTGCTCCGCGGCTCGTGTTCACGCCCTCGATCGCCGATGTGACGGCAGCGACAGAGGCCGAGGGTGTCCGCATCTACAAGTGGCCCTACGATCCGAAACACGTTTCCCAGAATAACGGCAACGATTTCGCCTACTTCCGGCTGGCGGAGATGTTCCTGATCAAAGCCGAGGCGGAGGTCGAAGGCGCGACAGCCACGCCGCCTGGCGCGGTGGGTCCGCTCGCGCTGGTGAGGGCGGTGCGCGCGCGTTCGTTCGGCACCGATACACTGACCGTCGTGAATCGGAACACGATCCTTCGCGAACGCCTGTTCGAGCTCGCGTTCGAGGCGAAGCGGCGTCAGGATCTCATCCGCTTTGGGCGAACCCGAAGCTCGCGCAGAACCCCGGCTACTAGCCGGGCGGAAGGGAATGAGTTGGATGTGTAGGGGCGCAGCCTGCTGCGCCCCTACTGTTTCCTGGAGACCTACGATTGTTTCGTTTTGATCACGATCACGCCGTTGGCGCCGCGGACGCCGTAGACCGCGGTGCTGGCGGCATCGCGCAACACCGTAATGGATTCGATATCACGCGGATTGATGGACGACAAATTCCCGCCGATGGGCGTGGTGAGGGGGAGACCGTTCACGACGAACAGCGGCTCTGCCTCGCCAGACAGGGTGGACGTGCCGCGGATATGAATCACGAGGTGTCCGTCGGGGGCGCGCGTGAGCGACAGACCCGGGACTCGCGTCACCAGCAACTCCTCGAGCGATAGACCGGGCGCATGATCGATGTCGTCGGCGGTGATGGTGGAGGCCGACGATGGAGCCGGGGCTGTGGTCGCCGTACGGTTGTGCTGGGCGCAGCCGATGAGCGCGCCGAGTGCAGCGAAGGCGATGTATGCGTTCAGCCTCATAGCGGCCTCCGGAAAATGAACGGTTTCACGCTCAATATACAGGCGATTACTCCAGGTGCACGTCACACCATCGTCAATCGGAGTCAATCATGAAGATTTTGCGGCTGTTGGTACTGCTCGCCTTGTACGCGACGACAACGACGGTCGCCCAGGTCCGCGTCACATCGCCCGATGGCCGCAACGCCGTCACCGTGGAAATCCACGACGGCAGACTCTACTACTCCGTGCAACGCGACGCCCATCCGCTCCTGTTGCCGTCGATGCTCGGCTTCGAGTTTCGCGGGTCGCGGCCGGTGCGGGACAGCCTGCGGATCGTCGACTCCTCACGCAGCAGCTACGACACGACGTGGACGCAGCCGTGGGGCGAAGTCTCGCGCATCCGCGATCACCATAACGAGCTGAGGCTGAACGTCGAGGAAACCGGCGCGGCCAGTCGCAAGTTCACCCTCGCGGTCCGGGCCTTCAACGACGGCGTGGCGTTCCGCTATGAGTTCCCGGCCCAACCGGCACTCGGCGAATTCGAGATGATGGACGAGCTGACCGAGTTCACCATGGCGGACAACGCACGCGCGTGGTCGATCCCGTCCAACCGGTCGCGGCTGGATCGCTCCGAGCAGCTATTCTCCGCGGCGCCCATGAGCACGCTCGACAGCGTGCAAACGCCGCTGACCATGGAAGTCCGGGACGGCAAGACGTTCGTGGTCATTCACGAGGCGAACCTCGTCGACTATGCGAAGATGAATCTGCGCGGACCGCGCATGGACGGCCGCACGCTGCACGCCGACCTCGCGCCCTACGCCGACGGTGTGAAGGTCCGCGGCCATACGCCCTTCGTGACGCCGTGGCGCACGATTCAGATTGCCGACAAAGTCACCGAGCTCTCGCCGTCCGTCATCGGCCTGAACCTCAATCCGCCCAGCGTCATCCCGAACACCGACTGGATCAAGCCGATGAAGTTCATCGGCATCTGGTGGGGGATGCACATCGGCACCATGACATGGAGCTCGGGACCAAAACATGGGGCGACCACTGCGAATACGAAGCGTTACATCGATTTTGCCGCGGCGAACGGGATCGGGGGCGTGCTGGTCGAGGGATGGAACGTGGGCTGGGACGGCGACTGGATCCAGAATCGCAACGCATTCTCGTTCACGCAGAGCTATCCCGATTACGACCTGCCCGAGCTGGCCCGCTACGCCCACTCCAAGGGCGTGAAGTTGATCGTCCACAACGAGACGTCGGGCGGGATTCAGAATTACGAGCGGCAGATCGACAGTGCGTTCTCGCTGTACCACTCGCTCGGGCTCGACGCGATCAAATCGGGTTACGTAACCGACAAGACGAGCGAAGGCCATTCGCACTGGAGCCAGTTCATGGTGAACCATTACCGCCACGTCGTCGAAACGGCGGCGCAATACCACATCATGCTGGACGTCCACGAGCCGATTCAGGATACGGGCGAACGGCGCACGTATCCGAACATGATGTCGCGCGAGGGCGCGCGCGGGCAGGAGTACAACGCTTGGGGCGGCGAGGGCGGCAACCCGCCCGAGCATGAGACGATCTTGTTCTTCACCCGGCTGCTCGACGGTCCGATGGATTTCACGCCGGGCATCTTCGACATCATGATCAAGCGTCCCACCGGTCAGCCGCGGCGGGTAGAGGAGCCGCATCCACGCACGACGCTCGCCAAACAGCTCGCGCTCTACGTCGTGATCTACTCGCCGCTCCAGATGGCGGCGGACTTGCCGGAGAACTACGAGAATCAGCCGGCGTTTCAGTTCATTCGCGATGTCGCGGTGGATTGGGACACGACCCGCGTGATCGACGGGAAGATCGGCGATTACGTCGTCGTCGCGCGGCGTCAGCGAAACAGCCGGCAGTGGTTCCTCGGGGCAATCACGGACGAAGAGGCCCGCACGTTCGACGTCCCGCTCTCGTTCCTCGATCCGGGTACGAGTTACGTGGCCGATATCTACGCGGACGGACCGGGCGCGAACTGGGAGACGAACCCGCTGCCGGTGACGATCGCGCATCGCACGGTCACCCGCGCGTCACATCTGCGGCTCGCGCTGGCGCCGGGCGGAGGCCAGGCAATCCGCATCCGCCCCGTCACGAAACGGTGAAATGGCGACATAGCGCGTTCGTGGTTCTGCTCGCCGGCTGCCAGAGAGCGCCCGCTCCGCCGGCGAGCCCGACGCTCTTCGAGTCCCTGCCGCCCGAATCCACCGGCGTGACGTTCGTGAATCGCCTTCCGGATGACACCGCCTTCAACATCCTCAACTACTTGTACTACTACGACGGCGGCGGCGTCGCCGTCGGCGACGTCAATAACGACGGCCTGCCCGATCTCTACTTCACGTCGAACCTCGGGTCCAACCGGCTCTACCTGAACAGAGGCAATTACCACTTCGAGGATGTCACCGCCCGCGCCGGCGTGGCCGATTCCGAGGGTTGGAAGACCGGCGTAACGATGGCCGACGTGAACGGCGACGGCTATGTGGACATCTACGTCTCCGGCGTCGATTACCTCACGATGCACGGTCGCAACGTGCTCTTCATTAATAACGGCGACGGCACCTTCACGGACCGGACGAAGGAGTACGGCCTCGACCACGTCGGCTATGGCACCCAGGCGCTGTTCTTCGACTACGACGGGGACGGGGACCTGGACATGTACATGCTGAATCACTCCGTGCACGCCGAGCGGGCGCGCAGCATGCATCCGCAGCGCGTGCCGCGTCACCCACGCGCGGGCGATCGGTTGTATCGGAACGACGGCGGGCACTTCGTCGACGTGACTGAGAAGGCCCACATCTACGGCGGCGTCGAGGGATACGGTCTGGGCGTGGTGGCGAGTGACCTGGACGGCGATGGTTGTCCCGATCTCTACGTCGCGAATGACTTCCAAGAAGACGACTTTCTCTACCATAACAACTGCGACGGCACGTTCACCGAGTCGATTGCCACATCCATCGGGCACACGAGCCACGCCTCGATGGGCGTCGACGCCGCCGATTTCAACAACGACGGCCGGCCCGACGTGATCGTCGCTGACATGCTTCCCGACGAGGAGAGAATCCTCAAGACGTCCGAGAACTCCGAAAGCTGGGACATCTACAACCTGAAGCTGGAGGCCGCCTACCATCCTCAGTACGCTCGCAATACGCTCCAGTTGAATCGCGGCCGAAACCGCTTCAGCGAGATCGGCTACCTGGCGGGCGTGTATGCAACCGACTGGAGCTGGGCGCCGCTCTTCGCCGATCTCGACAACGACGGCTACAAAGACCTCTTCGTCACCACCGGGATCTATCGTCGCCCCAATGACCTCGACTACCTCGCCTATGTTGGCACGCCGGCAATGCAAGCGGCCCTCGCCAAGGACATGGGTGGGGTGAGTCAGGCATTGATCGGGAAGATGCCGCACGTCCCTATCGCCAACTTCGCCTTCCACAACAACGGCAACCTGACCTTCACGAACATGGCGGACGCGTGGGGCCTGGGACAGCAAGGATTTTCGAACGGCGCAGCGTATGTCGACTTGAATAACAGCGGCGCCCTGGATCTCGTCGTGAACAAGATCGACGCGCCCGCCGCGATCTATCGGAACCGGGCCCGCTCAATCAACGGCAATCACTACCTGCAGGTGGTGCTGCGCGGCGCGGGAAAGAATACGGCGGGCATCGGTGCCAAGGTCATAATCAAAGAAGGCGGCAAAGGTGGTAGCGGCGGCAAAGTGCAGATGCTGGAGCAATTCCCCACACGCGGATTCGAATCCTCAGTTGATACACGCCTGCACTTCGGGCTCGGTCGCTCGACGGAGATTGACTCGCTCACCGTGATCTGGCCCGACCGGCGCTATCAAGTCCTCACGAATGTGCCGGCCGACCGGACGCTGACGTTGTCGCAGAATGATGCAAAGGGTCGATATCACTATCCGCGCGAGCCGCTGACGCCGCCGCTCTTCGCGGACATGACCGATCGCGTCGCGCTCGATTTCAGGCACCACGAGGACGCGTTCTACGACTACCACCGGCAACCGCTGATCCCCCATCTCCTCTCGACCGAGGGGCCAGCGCTGGCCGTGGGTGACGTGAACGGCGACGGCCTCGATGACATCTACGCCGGCGGCGCCAAATGGCAGGCGGGACGTCTCCTCATTCAGAATCGAGACGGCACGTTCCGGGCGAGCAAGCAGCCGGCGATCGCGGCGGATAGTCTCGCCGAAGACGTCGATGCGGTGTTTTTCGACGCGGACGGCGACGGCCATCCCGATCTCTATGTTGTGAGTGGCGGCAACGAGTTTTGGGGCGACGACGACGCGTTACAGGACCGGCTCTATCGGAACGACGGAAAAGGCAATTTCCACCGCGATCCTGGCGCCCTGCCCCGGTTCGCGGAAAGCGGCTCCTGCGTCGTGCCGGGCGACTTCAACGGCGATGGCCACGTCGATCTGTTCGTCGGCAGGCGCGCGTTGGCCCGCGGCTACGGCCTCCCTCCTCGCAGCTATCTGCTCGAGAACGACGGCACTGGGCATTTCCGCGACGTCACCCGCGAGCTCGCTCCCGGACTCGTGAACGTGGGCATGGTCACGTCAGCCGCCTGGGTGGACTACGATCACGACGGCAAGCTCGACTTGATCGTCGTAGGCGAGTGGATGCCGATCCGTGTCTTTCATCAGGAAAACGGCCACTTCGTGGACCGGACTTCCGACGTAGGGCTTGCGGGCACCGAGGGCTGGTGGAACACCATTCAAGTCGCCGACCTGAACGGTGACGGCCGGCCCGACCTCGTCCTCGGCAACCTCGGCCTCAACTCGGGCCTTCGCGCGTCGGCGGACGAACCCGCGCATCTCTACGTCGGGGACTTTTTCCAGAACGGCGCCCTCGAGCAGATTCTGACCGCGTACAAACACGGTGTCAGCTATCCGCTCGCCGGACGCGATGAGCTGCTGGAATTGCTGCCACAGCTGCGCAGCCGCTATCCCACCTACGCGTCGTTCGGTGGAGCCCGAGTCGAAGACATTTTCAGCGCCGCGGAGCTGAAGAAGGCGTTGCGGCTCGAGTCGCACACGTTCGCCAGCGCCGTGGCGCTGAACCGCGGGGGGGGACACTTCGAGTTGCGGTCTCTCCCAACGGAAGCGCAGTTCGCGCCGATCTACGCGTCGGCGGTCGCCGATTTCGACGGCGATGGGCATCCGGATCTGATCGTGGCGGGCAACCTGTACGGTGTCGCCCCCGTCGACGGCCGCTACGACGCGAGCTACGGCCTGCTATTGCATGGCGATGGCAACGGCAACTTCGCGGCGGTGGACATGGATCGCAGCGGTCTCGAGATCGACGGGCAGGCGCGGCACATGGCCCTGCTCAAGCGAGCGACTGGCGAGACGCTAATTCTCGTAGCGCGCAACAACGATCGATTACAGGTAATCCGGCCGCGGCGTTATTCCCACCCTGAAGGGTGCGCTTCAGCTTGTGATTCTAGACACTAGATGAGATAGCCCCGCTTCATCAGGTTGTGGCCGGAGGCGGCATAGCCGGCCTGGTCAGGCAAGTGCCATCCCATCGCATCGGCGAGCCGGTCGTACACGTTGAACAGCGTGCAGACCTGAATCGCGTCCTCTATCCCTTCATCTGATATACCGGCCGCGCGCAGCGGGGCGACGTCTGTTGGGCGCACGGAATCGGGCTGCAACGTGAGTTTCTCGAGGAAGCCGAGGGCGGCCCGCAGCTTGGCGTCGATAGGCGCGGTGCGCCAATCGTGCAGCACCGCTTCGACCACCCTATCGTCCTTCAGGGCCAGCGACGCGACCGCGCCGTGCGCGCCCGTTCAGAAGACGCATTGATTGAGTCGCGAGGTGAACGCCGCGAACAGCTCCCGTTCGCCAACGCTCCATTGCGACGGCCCACGCATGACGGCCTGCGTCCAGTCGCACATCGGCCGGCCCCACAATTCCGGCCGGTACAGAATCGTCTTGACGACGTCTGGAACGCGCCGGCCACTCACCAGGCGGATGAGCAGGAGCTTCAGCTTCTCGGGGAAGCGGTGCCGGTGCTCGACCGCGTGCAGGCGCATCAGTCCGGCTCGCCGCCGCGCAACGCAGCCATTCCTTTATCCAGTCGATACAGTGCGGCGCCGAGTGCGGCGGCGACGGTGATCTCGAACAGCGCGTCGTCGGAATGGCCGGCGCGCTGTAATCCGGCGACGTCCGTGTCGGTCACTGCGTACGCGTGGCGCGCAACCTTGTCGACGTAGGACGCCAGCGGCGCGGGAAGTATACCGCGTTGCATAGCGGCACGACGCAGCGACGCCGGCGTTTCACCGGGCGTGTCGAGGACGGCGGCCGTGAGTCGTTTGCGAAAATCGTCGTAACGCATGCCGATAATCTATTCGTCGCCGGGTTCTTGACACCCCCTGTCCCGGCGTGCCTTTTGGACGGCGTTCACCCCTCACCGTAAGGCTTAAGCCCGAGAGGATGCACATGAGGCGTTCAACTCATTTTGCCAGTGCGCTCCTGGCGATGTTGCCGCTATTGATCGCACCGTTGCATGCGCAACAAACACCCACCAGCACCATTCGCGGACGCATCACCGACTCCACTACAAGACAACCAATTTCCGGCGTGACCATCACGGTCGACGGCCGCAGCACGCTGACGCAGCCGGACGGTCGCTTCGTGATCGCCGGCGTCCCCTCCGGCGCGCATGCCGTGCGAACGCGAATTATCGGGTACGCTCCCGTCTCGCGCGATGTGACTGTGACTGAAGGACAGATAGTCGACGTCGATTTTACGATGGCACCTCAGGCGATTGGCTTGTCCGAGGTCGTCGTGGTCGGCTACGGAGAACAGCGCGCCGGCAACATCACCGGAGCCGTGACGCAAATGGATTCGGCGGCGTTCAACCGTGGTCGCCTGATCAGTCCCGAGCAGCTCATTCAGAGCAAGATCCCCGGCGTGCAAGTTGTGGACAACAACGAGCCGGGCGGGGGAATGTCGATCCGCATCCGCGGCGCCACCTCACTCGATGCGAGCAGCGAACCGCTCTACGTGATCGACGGAGTGCCGCTGGGAATCGCGAGTGGACCGGGAGGCGGACTCTCCGCGGGTCGCAACCCACTGAACTTCATCAATCCGAACGACATTGAAACCATAACGGTACTCCGCGACGCGTCGGCGGCGGCGATTTACGGCGCGAACGCGGCGAACGGTGTCGTTCTCATTCAGACGAAGCGCGGCCATACGGGTCCGCAGTTCGAGTACAACGGTAGCACGTCCGCGTCACAGGTGACTCGGCTTCCCGACATGTTGAACGCGGCGCAATTCCGCACAGCCGTCCAGACGTACGCGACCCCGTCACAGATCAGCCAGCTCGGCGCCGCCAGCACGAACTGGTTCAACCTCGTCGACCAGACGGCGTACGGGCAGGAGCACAACGTCGCGGTCTCGGGCAGGGGTGAGACGCAGGATTGGCGCATCTCGGCGGGTTATCTGAATCAGAACGGCGTGATTCGCGGGACGACGACCGAGCGTCTGTCGCTGGGGCTGAATTTCAATCAGCTGCTGTTCGACAATAAGCTCGACGTCCGCACGAGCCTGCGCGGTTCGCGGGCCGACGATCAGTTCACCCCCGGCGGCGTGCTCTCCAATGCCGCGCAGATGGGTCCGACGCAGCCAGTCTTCGACTCGTCAGCGAGCACGGGCTACTACGATTGGCCCGGAAACACCCTGACATCGGCCGATAATCCGGTTGCGATTCTTGCGATGGCCAAAGACCAGGGCCGCACCTACCGCAGCATTGGGAATCTCCAGGCCAGCTACCAGTTGCCCTATGTCGACGGCCTGAAGGCGAACATCAATCTTGGTTATGACATCGCTCAGGCGACGCGGCAGACGTTCAACCCGAGCATGCTGCACAGCCAACAGAAGACCGGCACCGGTGGCACAGACTACCGTTCGGACTTCACGCAGTCGAATACGACGCTCGAGACATACCTGAGTTATCTGGCGCCGATCCATGCGCTGCCCGGCACGATCGATATCACCGGCGGTTATTCCTTTGCGCAATCGCACGCCGAGTATCCCGCGTTTTTCGCATCGGGTCTGACGACCGACATCCTCGGCCCCAATGGCATCACCACCGCGCGGATCGTGCAGAATTTCCAGGATGTCCAAGAGAACCGGCTCATCTCCTTCTTCGGGCGCGCGAATTACAACCTCAACGATCGCTACCTCGCGTCGGTAAGCGTCCGCCGCGACGGCTCCTCGCGCTTTGGACCGGCCAATCAGTGGGGCATGTTCCCCGCGTTTTCGCTGGGCTGGCGCCTTTCGCAGGAATCGTTCATGCAGGGTCTCCACGCCCTGTCCGATCTGAAGCTGCGTGTGGGCTACGGCAAGACCGGCAACCAGTCGTTCGGGAATTACGAGCAGTTTGCGAAATACGTGCTGGGCGACGCACAGACGCAAATGCAGTTCGGCAACACCTTCGTCACCACGGTCCGCCCCGGCGCCTACAATCCGTTCATTCAATGGGAAGCGACGAACGCGTTTGACGTCGGCCTCGACTACGGCTTTGGCGGCCAGCGTGTGACCGGTACAATCGATTGGTATAACAAGCAAACAGCCGGATTGATTTTCACGGTACCTGTCTGCGCCGGCTGCGGCCTGTCGAATTTCAACCAAGAGAACATCGGCAAGATGCGCAATCGTGGCATCGAGCTCAGCCTGAACGCCGACGTACTGGATCAACGGAAGACCAGCGGCCTGAGCTGGAACGCTGCCTTTACCGCCGCGCACAACAAGAATGAAATGCTGCAGATCTACGCGTCGCAGGGTGTGACGCGAGTGCTCACCGGACTCGTTGCGGGTGGTGTGGGCACGTTCATTCAGGTGCTGCAGCCCGGCCAACCGATCAATTCGTTCTACGTACTCCAGCAGAAGTACGACTCGGCCGGGAAACCGATCCAGGGAGCGTACGTCGACCAGCCGACTGTGAAAGACACCGTCGCGTGCCCCGCCAGCCCCACGTGCGGCGGGCCTGGTCGCCTCTATCGGCCGGATGGGGTCATCAATCAGGACGACCGCCGGCCCTTCCACGACCCCGCGCCGAAGTGGATCCTCGGTCACTCCTCGTACCTGACCTACCGGAACTTCGACGTCAGCGTCACCCTGCGGGCCTACCTCGGCAACTGGGTCTATAACAACGTCGCATCGAACCTCGGGACCTACTCCGAAGTGACGCGCGCGTCGCCGTATAACCTACACGCGTCGGTATTGAAGACGGGTTTCACGACGCCTCAGTACCTCTCGGACTACTATGTTGAGGACGCCTCCTTCCTGCGTCTGGACAACATCACGGCCGGTTACTCGTTCATGTATCGCGGCCAACCGATGCGCATCGCCGGGACGGTGCAGAACGTCTTCACCATCACCGGCTACAGCGGCGTCGATCCGACCGCCGGCCTGAACGGGTTGGACAACAACATTTATCCGCGCTCCCGCACGTTCACGGGCGGGCTGAGCGTCAAGTTCTAGCGGCTACGCACACTGACTACTGGAGAAGGGACCGAACCATGAACCACCGAATTCACCAGGCGTTGTCCGTCGCCGCCGCTCTCCTGGCTTGCACCGTCGCCGCGTGCACGAACCTGACGCTGGAGCCAAAGAGCACCGCGACCGACGCCAATGTCTTCAGCGATCCCGGCGCATATGAGGCGTTCATCGCACGCGTGTATGCGGGACTCGCCGTCAGCGGGCAGCAAGGCCCGGCCGGCAACGCCGACATTCAGGGCATCGACGAAGGATTCTCGCAGTACCTGCGGCTGTTTTGGGAGCATGAGGAGCTGCCGACCGACGAGGCGATCATTGGCTGGGGCGACATCGGCCTGCCGGAGATGAACACCCAGCAGTGGGCCGTGAGTAACGGCTTCGTCGGCGCGATGTACTATCGCATCTACTTCCAGATCGGGATGGCGAATGAGTTCCTGCGCCAGACGACCGATGCCAAGCTCGCCTCGCGCGGCAACGTCGGCGCGGCGCTGAGGGCAGACATCAAGCAGTACCGCGCCGAAGCGCGGTTCCTGCGTGCGCTGAGCTATTGGCACGGCATCGACATGTTCGGGAGCATACCGCTGATCACCGAAACCGACCTGGTCGGCGTGGTGCCGCAGCCCAGCACGCGCACCAACGTCTACGACTTCATCGTCAGCGAGCTGAACGCGATTCTTCCGGACCTGCCGCCCGCAGGGCCGGGCAACTATGGTCGAGCCAGCGCGCCGGCCGCGCAGATGCTCCTGGCGCATGTGTATCTGAACGCCGGTGTTTACACGGGCACGCCCCATTACACCGAGGCGTCGACCGCGGCGCAGGCGGTGATCGCTGGTCCATACAGCCTCGACCCGAGCTATAAGCACTTGTTCTTCGCCGACAACAACACGTCGCCCGAGATCATCTTTCCCGTTATCCAGGATGGCGTACACACGCAGACGTGGGGCGGCGTGACGTTCCTCGTGCATGCGTCCTGCGGCGGCAGTATGCGCGACACGACATACGGGATTAGCGGCTGCTGGTGGGGTCTGCGTCTCAAACCTGAGGCCTTTAATCGATACGCGGCCGGGGACACGCGTTCAGGGACTTTTTACACCAGCGGGCAGCGGGATACGATCGCCAGCGTTGGCACGTTCACCGACGGTATCGCCGCACCCAAGTTCCAGAACAAGACTTCGAGTGGCGCGCCGGGCTCGAACCCGACGCACGTCGATACCGACTTCCCGATGCTCCGCCTCGGTGACGCGTACTTGATCTACGCCGAGGCGTTCCTGCGCGGCGGCGGCGGGTCGCAACTGACGGCGCTGAATTATGTGAATGCTCTTCGGGTTCGCGCCTATGGCGACACGACCGGACGGATCACGGCGCCGCAGCTGACGTTGGATTTCATCCTGGATGAACGCGGCCGCGAGCTGTTGTGGGAAGGCCACCGTCGCACCGATCTCATTCGCTTCGGGAAGTTCACCGGCGGCTCGTACCTCTGGGCGTGGAAGGGCGGCGTCCAGGCGGGGACGGCAACAAATTCGTATTTGGATCTGTATCCGATCCCGAGCAACGAGCTCATCGCCAACCCGAAGCTGAAGCAGAATCCGGGCTACTAAGCTCGGAGCGCAAGATGTTTGCAGGACATCGTCACGCCGCAACCGCGTTCGTCGTTCTCGCGGTTGCGGCGTGCGGCAATTCGCTCCCGTCGCCTCCCGGCGGCAATCCCCCACCGCCGCGTCCCTCGCTTGCCCCGACGTACCGGCCGAGCGGGTACATGGCCGCGGGCGACGTGTTCGTGCACCTCTTCGAGTGGAAGTGGACCGATATCGCCACCGAGTGCGAGACCGTCCTCGGCCCCGCCGGATTCAAAGCGGTGCAGGTCTCGCCCCCCGAGGAGCACAGCATCGTCCCGGCCCACGACTGGAGCGAACGCTACCAGCCGGTCAGCTACAGCGTCGCGCGGAGCCGCTCGGGGACGGGGACCGAATTCACCGACATGGTCAATCGCTGCAAGACGGCGGGCGTCGACATCATCGTCGATGCCGTGATCAATCACATGACCAACTACCCGAGCCCCGGTGTCGGCAGCAACGGCACCGCCTACACGAAGTACGACTATCCGGGCCTCTACGCGCCGAGCGATTTCCATCCGCCGTGTACGGTGAACAACTATCAGGACGCGGCCAATGTGCAGGACTGCGAGCTGTTCTCGCTGCCCGATTTGAATACGGGGCTCGCCACCGTGCGCCAGAAGATCGCCGACTATCTTCTCATGCTCGCGCGCGTCGGTGTCGCGGGATTTCGTATCGACGCCGCGAAGCACATTCAGCAGGTCCAGCTCGACGACATCCTGAGCCTGGTCAATAACACACTTGTCGGCGAAGGCAAACCGCGACCGTACTTTTTCCTGGAAGTCGCGGGGGGTGCCGGCGAGGCGCTATCACCGCCCGATTACTTTGGCGAGGGTTACAGCTCAGGGGGCGCGGCCGACATCACCGAGTTCACGTTCGTCGGCGTCGGCAACAAATTCCGGCAGCTGAACGGCGAGCACATCTCCCAGCTCAATCCCAACGGCACGCCCGGCAATCAATTCTCCGCGGCCGCGTGGGGTCTCATGCCGTCCGACAAGGCCGTCGTATTTCTTCAGAACCATGACACGCAGCACAACTGCGGCATCAGCTATCGCGACGGTAACGTCTTTCGCATCGCCAACGTCTGGATGCTCGCCCAGCCATACGGCTATCCCTCCATCCTGTCGAGCTACGCGTTCGACTGTCCGGCAGGGAATTCGATGGGCCCACCGTCCGATATGAACGGATGGACGGTCAACGTCACCTGCGCGTCGAGCCTCGAGACGGCGACGATCGGCCAGTGGGTCTGCGAGCACCGCGACCCGTCGATCCTCAAGATGGTGAGCTTTCGTCATGTGGTCGCAGGGACCGACATCAATCAGTGGTGGGACGACGGCGCGAACGCGATCGCGTTTTCCCGCGGCGACAAAGGCTTCGTCGCCATCAACGGCGGTTCGAACACGCTCGACACCACGGTGCCTACAGGAATGGCGGCTGGAACCTATCGTGACCTCTTGAGCGGCAATCTCATGCTCATAGATCCTAGCGGCGCCATCCACGTCACCCTTACCGCCAGGTCGGCGATTGCCATTGATGCCGCGACACGTCAGTAGAGCGTCGCTCGCCTTGCTCGCCGCATGCCTGGGTGGCCCGTCCGCGCCCAAAAGTACTGGCAGGGCGCAACTGTTCGTGGGCGGCGACATCTCAGCGCTGGAGCGGATCGAGCAGGCGGGCGGCGTGTTCCGAGACAGCAGCCAGCCGGGTGATGCCATCGCGATCCTCCGCGCGCACGGCGCCAACGGATTTCGCCTGCGGATATTCGTGCATCCGAACGGCTCCGAGGTTCAGGTGAACGACCTCGCCTACACCTTGCATATGGCGAAGCGCGTCAAGACTGCCGGCGCAAAGCTTCTGCTCGACTTCCACTACTCGGACACGTGGGCCGATCCAGGCCGCCAGACCACGCCGGCGGCCTGGGCGAAGCTGGGGTTCGACTCGCTCGCACGAGCGGTCGAGACCTACACGGCGGACGTTATCGCGCAGCTGAAACAGGAGGGAGCGCTGCCCGATATCGTCCAGGTGGGGAACGAGATCGACCACGGCATGCTGTGGCCCACGGGAGCGATCGGCGTTGCGGGCACAGATACACTGCTTGAATGGGAGCACTTCACGGGATTGCTCAAGGCCGGCATCCGCGGCGTGCGGGCCACGCTTGCGCCGGGCGACTCCGTCCGCATCATGCTCCACTACTCCGGCGGCGGGAATGCCGCCGGGACGCGATGGTTCTTCGATCACATGAATCGACACGGCGTGCCCTACGACCTGATTGGCCTGAGCTACTATCCGTGGTGGCATGGCACTCTGGGGGACCTACGCGCGAACCTCGCCGCCACAGCCGCGAGATATGGCGTGGACATCATGGTCGTCGAGACGGCATATCCATGGCGGACAGGCGGGTGGGAAGGCTTTGCGACCAACACCGCTCCGATGACTTGGCCAATCTCGCGCGCGGGTCAGGCGATGTTCATGGGCGACGTCCGGGCCGCGGTCGTGGGGACGCCTAATGGACGCGGTGCGGGCGTGGTATGGTGGTATCCCGAGGCGATCCCAGTAGCGGGGTTGTACGTCTGGGCCGGCGGGTCTCTGGCGCTCTTCGACTCGACGGGAAACGCGCTTCAGGCCATTGCCGTCATGAGCGCCCGATGATTACGATCTTTTCCTCTTAATTCTAGGTGGAATCATTCGCTCGGCGCCTCACCGATTTCACGGCCAGGCCGAGCATCACCGCTCCGAACACCAAGAGCACGAGGCCCCACCAGAGGTTTACATTGATTCCGAGCGATCGCTCGTAAATCGCCTGATCTGACGCGAGCCCGTACAATGTGAGCAGCGCCCCAACGATTGTGAACATCCCGCCGATCGGGAACCGCACATCCAGTCTCATCGCATCACCAGAAAATCACGTTGAGGATCGTGGAAACAACCAACACGAGTACGGCCAGAATTACGGGTCGCTTGTACCACGGCAAATAATCTTCCTTCAGGCGCGGCGTCAGGGAGTGCACCAGGCCAACCAACTCCTCGTCCGTCTTGTTGCGGGTCGTGAGCAACGAAATCACCAGCGTCGCTACGAAACAGCCGGTCCAGGCGAACAGCGCGGTCCAGAAATTCAGCGCCATCTCGCTCGGATAAGTGTGCAGCACCGCGCCGAGGAAGCCGCCCTTGATCCCGGGCACTGCGCCGCGGGATATGGTGAGTCCGTAGTGCAGCGCAGCGGTCACGGTCCCCGTCAGCAGGCCATAGAACGCGCCGTGTCCGGTCGTCCGCTTCCAGAACATCCCCAGCAGGAACGTCGCGAACAGCGGTCCGTTCACGAATGAGAACACGAGTTGCAGCATGTCGAGGATGTTGTTGAAGCGCGTGGCGCCGTAGGCCGCCAGCACGCTGGCGAGGATGCCGAACACGGTGGCCGCGTGACCGACACGCAGATAATGCCCGTCGGATTGACCGGGACGGATGTAGGACTGATAGATGTCGTACGTCCAGACCGTGTTGAACGCCGTCACGTTGCCGGCCATGCCTGACATGAAGGACGCCATCAGCGCGGTGAGTCCCAATCCGAGCACGCCGGACGGCATGTAATGCGCGAGCATCATCGGGATAGCGAGGTTGTAGTTCGGCTGGCCATCGCTGCCGATTGGCAGGAATCCCCCACGCGACGCGTGCAGGCCGATCGCCAGCATGCCCGGCAGAATCACGAGCAGCGGCATGAACATCTTCGGAATCGCCGCGATGAGCGGCGTCCGGCGCGCGGCCGTCATCGAGCCGACAGCCATCGCACGCTGCACGACCAGGAAGTCCGTGCACCAGTAGCCGAACGACAGCGCGAACCCCAGGCCCATCACCAGGCCAAACCACTCGATCCCCATCGGATTGTGACTCGGCGCATCCATGTAGCGCCAGGAGTGTGACCACGCCCCCGGCGCGAAGCCCGCGTTCGTCGCGACCGTGGCGAGTCGGGCCGTCAAGCCACTCCACCCACCGACGTCCTTGAGGCCCAGCAACACCAGCGGCAGAAAACCGAGCACGATGAGGAAGAACTGCAGCACCTCGTTGTAGATCGCCGACGTGAGACCGCCGAGGAAGATGTAGACGAGGACGATCACCGCCGAGAGCATGATGCTCGCGTGGAAGCTCCAGCCGATCACGAGCTCGAACAGCTTGGCGAGCGCGTACATCGAAATGCCGGACGAAAAGATCGTCATGATCGCGAACGTGATCGCGTTCAGTCCGCGCGTCTTCTCGTCGAAGCGCAGCTTGAGATACTCGGGGACGGAGCGCGCCCGCGAGCCGTAGTAGAACGGCATCATGAAGAGCCCGACGAACACCATGGCCGGCATCGCGCCGACCCAGTAGAAGTGGCTCGTCATGATGCCGTACTTGGCACCCGACGCGGCCATCCCGATGACTTCCTGGGCGCCCAGATTGGCGGAGATGAACGCCAGCCCCGCGATCCACGCCGGAATCGACCGTCCCGACAGGAAGAAGTCGTCGCTGCTTCTGATGACCCGCCGCAGCGCCCATCCGATGCCCAGCACGAACACGAAATAGATGATGAGAATCGTGTAGTCGATCGTGCCGAGCTGGATGTGCTGCACGACTCAGTGCGAGCCCTTGGTCTTGATGACGATCACTCCATTTGCGCCGCGCACGCCCCAGATCGCCGTTTGCGAGGGATCCTTGAGCGCCTCGATGGACTCGATGTCCTGCGGATTGAGCCAGCTCAACGTGCCGCTCACTCCCTCAACGGGGACGCCGTCCACCACAATGAGCGGCGCCTGCCCCGAGAAAAACGAGGTTGCGCCTTGCATGCGCACTGTGATGCCGCCGTTCGGCGCGCGCGACACGATCACTCCCGCGATCCGGCCCGCCAGCATCTGTTCGAGTGTCTTGGAGTTCTCACGCGCCGGATCGTCGGATCGCACGATCGAGGCTGAAGGCGTGGGCAGTGGGGGCGCCGGTGGCGGCGGGGGATTCGGCGCCGGCTCAGTGCGGCTCGCGCCTGAGTGTGCGCATCCAACGACGAGTGTGGCGATGAGAGCGATGGACCATTTCATGGGGACCTCCCAAGCTCGAAGATGTAAGCACGTCGGGGAGCGAGCGCGGGGAGCGCCCCCCCCGCCCCTCCCGTTCGCGCGCGCAGGCGATAGCCGTGCGGCACCGCGATTCCACCGGCGGGTGTAGAGCCGAGGTTCGCTGCCACCAACACTGCGCGCGTACTGTCCCACCGGACGTATGCCAATACTGATTCCTTGCCGGTCTCTACGGCTGCCAACTCGCCGTCTCTTAGCGCCGCATTCGCCGCCCGCAGGTGCATCAACCGGCGGTAGAGACTCAGCAGCGACGCCGTGTCACGGCTCTCGGCGGCCACGTTGGCCGTGAACGAATCCGGTTGGAGCGCCTCCCACGGCTTGCCACGCGTGAATCCAGCGGCCGGCGCCCGTTCCCATTGCATCGGAGTCCGCAGGCGCTCGTCCGGTTTGTCCCCCGTCATACCGATCTCTTCGCCGTAATACACGAACGGCACGCCGGGCAGCGTGAGCAGAATCGTGGCGGCGAGCTTGGCGCCGGCGACGTCGTTGCCGAGCACCGTCATCGTGCGGGTTTGATCGTGGTTTCTCTGAAATGGGGCCCAACGATACGCCGGCACCGCGGCCTGGAAGCGCAGGACCTCGGCCAACAGTCGTCCCGCCTTTCCATTCTTTACCGCATCCATCAATGCTTCCGATACGGGGAACGCGAAGTAGGCATCGAGCTGATCGGGATAGTACGACAGGATCGTCCCCGTGCTGTCCCACACTTCGCCGATCGTGTAGGACTGCGGCGCGATGCTGCGCACGTAGGCGCCGTAGTCGCGCAACACGGCATGCGTCCCCGGCGTGTTCGAGACCTGATCGCCTTGTTCTACGAGGTGCCGCACCGCGTCGAGCCGGAAGCCATCCACCCCCATATCCTTCAGCCAGAACTGCGCGACGCGTTTCATTTCCTCTAATACGGCCGGCGTCTCGTAGTTCAGATCCGGCATGCCGCTCCAAAACAAGCCGAAGTAGTACTCATCACGCACGGGCGAGTGGTGCCAGTTGTTCGCCGGCGCGGTCGACCACCGGTACCAGGTTCGGTGCGGCGCGGCCGTATCCTTCAGCGCTTCTTGGAACCAGGGGTGCTGGCTCGAGGTGTGGTTCAGCACCAAGTCCACGAGCACGCGGATGTGATGCGTGTGCGCCGCGGCGACAAACGCCTTGAAGTCGTCGTTCGTGCCGTAATCCGGCTCGATCTTGTAGTAATCCGTGACGTCGTATCCGTGATAGCTCGGCGACTCGGCGACGGGCATCAGCCACACACAGTCGGCGCCGAGCCCTGCGATGTAGTCGAGCTTCTGGGTGAGACCGCGCAGGTCGCCGATGCCGTCGCCGTTGCTGTCGTAAAACGAACGAACGAACACCTCGTAGCAGACGTTCGGACGCTGCGGGGCCTGAACGAGTAAGGCGAGTAAGAGCAACACGTTACCGGATCACTTCAAAACGAGCTTCCTGCCCTTCGGCGGAGCTGGGGCCGGCGTACACGCGGAACGTTCCCGGCTCGACGACCCGCTTCATGTCGAGCCCGTAGAACGCGAGGTCGCGGACACCAACGCGAATGTCCACGGCGCGCGACTCTCCAGATTTCAGCGTCACGCGCTGGAATCCCTTGAGCTCGCGCACGGGTCGTGCGACACTCGCCACCTCATCATGGACGTACAACTGCACGCTATATGCGAAGGTGGTGTACGACAGCCCAAATCCAAACGGGTAGCGCGGCGTCACCGGAACGTCCAGGTATTTCGACGTGAACTTATTGTTCGCTTCGAATGGTCGGCCGGTGTTGCGATGATTGTAGTACAGCGGTATCTGGCCGAGCGAGCGCGGAATCGTGACGGGCAGCTTGCCGCTGGGATTCGCGTCGCCGAACAGCACATCCGCGATCGCGTTCCCCGCTTCGACACCCAGGAACCACGTCTCCGCGATCGCCGGCACGTGGTCGGCGGCCCATTCCAGAATCAGTGGATGCCCGTTCATCAGCACGAGCACGACCGGCGTTCCCGTGGCCGCGACCGCCTCGAGCAGCTGCTCCTGCACGCCCGGGAGGCCCAGCATCGAGCGACTCGCCGCTTCGCCGCTCATGTCCTCGCGCTCGCCGAGCACCAGGACGGCGACGCTCGCTCGCTTCGCGGCGGCGACCGCCTCGGCGAACCCGGCCGTGGAGCTGTCGTCGATGCCCGCACCGCGCGCGTACAGCACGTGCGTGGCCGACGCGTGTGACCGGATCCCCTGGAGGACCGTCACGACATCTTCCGGTTGTCCCAGCGTATGCCAGGGACCGAGCGGGTCGACCTTACTGTCGGCGAGCGGTCCAATCACCGCGATCGTCGGCGTGTTGCGGCCGAGCGGCAGGACATTGCGGTCATTCTTCAAGAGCACGATCGACTCGCGCGCCACGCGGCGGGCGAGCGCGCGCGTCTCCGCGACCGGCGGTGTGGTCCGCGCACGATAGGGATCACGAAACAGGCCGAGTCGCATTTTGGCGCGCAGCACACGCATCACGGCGGAATCGACGACGGCCATTGGAATCCGATTGGCGCGCACCAGCGCCGGCAACGAGTCCACGTAGATGCTGCTCTGCATGTCCATGTCCACGCCAGACGTGAGTGCTCGCCGTCCCGCTTCGGACGGCCCCGCCGCAACGCCGTGCTGAATCAGCTCGGCGACGGACGTCCAATCGCTGACGACGAACCCGTTGAAGCCCCATTCACGCCGCAGCACCGTGTCGGTGAGCCAGGCGTTCCCCGAGCTCGGCACGCCCGCGATGTCGTTGAAGGCCGACATCAGGCTCGCGACCCCGGCATCCACCGCTGCCTTGAATGGCGGCAGATAGGTCTCGCGCATTGTGCGCTCGGTGATCTCGGTCGTGTTGTATTCGCGGCCCGCTTCCGCCGCGCCGTAGCCGGCGAAGTGCTTGGCGGTGGCGAAGATCGTTTCCTGAAAACCTTTCACCCTCGCTGCGGCCATCAACGAACCCAGATAGGGATCTTCGCCTGAGCCTTCGGCAATCCGGCCCCAGCGCGGGTCGCGCGCGATGTCCACCATCGGGGCATACGTCCAGCTGATTCCCGCGGCCGCCGCCTCGAGGCCCGCGGCGCGCGCCGTCGCCTGGGCGGCGTCGGGATCGAAGCTGCCCGCTTCGGCGAGCGGAATCGGAAAGATCGTGCGGTAGCCGTGGATGACGTCGAGCCCGAACAGCAGCGGGATCTTCAGGCGCGATTCCGTCACCGCGATGCGCTGCACCGGTGTAGTGTTCTCGGCGCCGATCACGTTGAACAGGCCGCCCAGCTTGCCCTCCCGCGCGAGCTGCATCTGGGCCGGAGACGCGCGCCCACCGGCGGAGAGGAGGTTCAACTGGCCGAGTTTTTCTTCGAGCGTCATGCGGGCAAGGAGGGAATCGAGATTCTGTGCAGCTGCGGGAGACGCGAGCAGGATGCTCAGCACGAGACTGTGGCGCAGAAGCGACATAGGAATGCTCTCTCCGGATCAGGGCGTTTCAGGGGAAGTTACGGCCTAAAGCGAGAGGCCGCGAAGGCCTAGCGGTCCCCCCGATCATTTCGACAATTTACCGGCTCTGACTCATCTCCTGGAGACCGTGCTATGCTGCGTCATCGTTTTCTCTGGATCGTCGGCAGTGCCCTTCTCGCTTGCACTCCCTCGCTCAATGCACAAACCACCACCGGCACCGTTCGCGGATACGTCAAAGATCAGAATGGCACCGCGGTCCCGGGTGTGGAGGTGTCGGCGCGGAACGTTCAGAACGGAGCAACACGCTCGGCGACGTCACGCGCCGACGGCTCGTACATTCTGCCTGGGCTCCCGCCCGGCAGTTACGACCTCTCGGTCCGGCACATCGGATTCGGGCCGCAGCGCCGCCAGGTCATCGTGCAAATCGGCGCCACGTTGCTCGCCGACTTTACGCTCCAGGCAGGTGCTGTTGAGCTACAGGCTGTGACGATCGAAGCGGCGCCCGCGATCGAGCTGCGAACTTCAGAAGTCGCGACGAACGTCACGCCGCAGCAAATCCAGCAGCTGCCGTCGCCGAGCCGCAACTTCCTCGATCTCGCGGGGCTTGCTCCCGGAATCAGCGTGACCGAAGACCGCATCAATGGTACGTCACGCACGTTCGCCGGCGGAGGCGGTAGCGCGAACCAGGTAAACGTCTTCGTCGATGGCTCGAGCCTCAAGAACGATCTCACGGCCGGTGGTGTGGCGGGGCAGGATGCCAGCCGCGGGAATCCATTCCCGCGCAATGCGATCCAGGAATACCGTGTCATCTCGCAGAACTTCAAAGCCGAGTATCAAAAGTCCTCGACGGCGGTCATCACGGCAACGACGCGGTCCGGCGGCGCCCGTTGGGCCGGCAACGTGCAGGTCGGCTATCAGAATAAGGGCCTGCTCGCGCTCGACACCTTCTCGCTGCACGACAAGCACATCGCCGACAGCATCGCGAGAAAGAATGCGACGCCGTCCACATTCAAAGTGCCGGACTATTCCCGCGTGCTGACCGCCCTAAGCGCCGGTGGTCCGGTGATGCGCGACAAGTTGTTCTTCTTTGGATCGTATGAAGGGAACTACCAGGACCGCGCGAATCGTGTGGCGATCACTCCTCCCTCGGGATTCCCCTCGCTCGATACCGTGAACCTCGCGCAGTACAACGGCAACTTCACATCTCCATTCCGCGAGCACCTGGCGTTCGGCAAGCTCACCTATGCGATCGACGAGCATTCGTCGGCCGAGTTGAGCATCAACGATCGCCACGAGACGGATGTCAGAGACTTCGGCGGGACCAACGCGTTGATGACGGCGGTAAACTTCCGTCAGAACGTGACGATTGGGCAGCTGCGCTACACCCGTACTTCGGGTAGCCTGCTCAACGAAGCCAAGCTCGACTACTCGCGCTTCCAGCGGGATCCTTCCCCGAACATTCGCGGCACTGCCGCGCGGCAGTTCCACTATCCGGGCCAGGATCCGATGATCGGCAGCAATCTGAGCGAACAGAACTTCATTCAAAAGCGGATCGGCTTGCGCGACGATATCACGTATAGCGCCTACGAGAAACACACGCTCAAGGGCGGCGCCAGTATCGATTTTGTCACTTACGACGTCCACAAGCTGAACAACGTGACGCCGCTATTCGAGTACGCCGATTTCATCAACCCAGCGTGCTGGTGCCGCGATACGGCCGGTCTCGCGTACCGGTATCGGACACCCTATCAGCTCACCTATGCGACTGGTGCGGGACTCGTCTCGGTCCCCAACAGGCAAGTGGGCGCGTATCTGCAGGACGACTGGACGCCAACCCCCAGGCTGACGCTGAATCTGGGCCTGCGTTGGGATTTCGAGTCGAACATGTTGAACTCGAGTTACGTCACGCCGAAGATCGTCGTGGACACGCTGACGCGGTACCGCGACTCACTCAAAGCCAAGCTCGACTTGAGCCGTTATATCAGCACCGGGAACAACCGGTCACCGTTCTACGGCGCATTCCAGCCGCGGTTGGGCTTCTCTTACGCGATCGATGAGCGCAACATCACGACCGTGTTCGGCGGCTTCGGCATCTACTACGACCGGTCGATCTTCGATTTCTCCGTCGATGAGATCCAGAAGATCGCGCGGCCGACCTACCAGGTGCGCTTTGCCGATCCCGACTCCGCTCCTAAGGCCGGTCAGGCTGCATGGAACAACAGCTATTTGACGGCCGACACCAGCGTGATCAGCAGCCTGGCGAGATCGACCGGCCAGCCGGAAGCCTTCTTGCTGGATAACAAGATGAAGCCCCCGAAGTCGACCCAGTTCAGTCTCGGCGTGCGTCGTGTCATCGGTTCGATGGTGGCGCAGCTCAGCTATCAAGGACAGCGGGGCACGGACCTCTTCACATACAACTGGGCGAACTTCGGCCTCGACACGGCGGGGCGGTGCTGCACCAGCTTCAACATCGGCGCGCACGGCTTCCGCAACATCATTTACTCGACGAACGAAGGAAAGACCTGGTACGATGCTGTCGTGTTCCAGCTCGACAGACCGTATCGGCGTCCCCCCAATGGCATCGGTTGGGGTGGCGGGGTCGTTTATACCTACGCCGAGCGCTCGCTCGCTGGCGTCGACAACCTGAACGACATCACGTCGTCGTTCCCCGGCGCGTTCCCGAACACCACGGGAATTCCCAAGCACGCCGACAACGGTGGCAGTGACGAACGCCACCACGTCGTACTGAACTGGATTACAGACGTGCCCTATCTGGCCGGCATTCAGTTCAGCGGCCTGATGACATTGGGAAGCGGCGCGCGGCTGGACGTCGGCTGTCCGTCGCGGTTCTGCGGCCCGGCGACATACATCAACGGCGGTTTCATGCCGCAGCAATACAACTTCCTCTTCCTGGGCGGGTGGGCTTACCGGCGGCTCGACCTCAGGCTCCGGAAGGACTTCCCACAAATCAGCGGCATGCAGCTCGGCGTGACGCTGGATCTCTTCAACGTCACGAATGCACAGAATTTCGGCTGTTACGATACTGGCTTCAATTCGCCGAATTACGGCAAGTCGACTTGCGTGGTGAGTGATCCACGGCGCGCGCAGCTCGGCGCCGAGTACAGTTTCTGATCGCACGGCATAGCCGGTTCACAGCCGTCGCGTTTGCCCTGGCCCTCGGAGCATGTAGCAGCAACTCCGGGGGCCCGGGCGTTTCTCCCGACACCGCGGCGTTTCTGGACACGCTCCAACACCGCACCTTTGGCTTTTTCTGGGACCTGACGCCCCCCGGGAACGGCCTCACCCCCGACCGCTGGCCCACGCCGTCGTTCTCGAGCATTGCCGCGGTCGGCTTCGCGCTGACAGCGTACCCGATCGGCGTCGAGCACGGCTGGATCACGCGCGCGCAAGCCGCCGACCGCACGCTCACCACGCTGCGCTTCTTCTGGACCGCGCCGCAGGACTCCGCGACGAGCAACGTGACCGGGTATCACGGCTTCTTCTATCACTTCCTCGACATGACGACCGGCTATCGCTACCAGCAGGTCGAGCTGTCCACCATCGATACGTCGCTGTTGCTCGCCGGCATTCTGTTCGCGCAAGGCTACTACGACCGCGCCGACACCACCGAGCAGCAGATCCGCGCACTCGCCGATTCGATCTATCTCCGCATCGACTGGAAGTGGGCTTCGGCGCGGCCGCCCGCCGTCAGCATGGGCTGGCATCCCGAGAACGGCTTCATCAACGCCGATTGGATCGGCTACAACGAGGGGATGGTCGTCAACATCCTCGCCCTCGGCTCACCCACGCATCCCGTCGATTCGACCGCGTGGACCTCCTGGACGAGCGGCTATCAGTTCGCGACCTACTATGCCCAGAGCTTCGTGCAGTTCGCGCCGCTGTTCGGCCACGAGTACTCGCACGTCTGGATCGATTTCCGCAACATCCAGGACGCGTACATGCGCGGCCGCGGCATCGATTACTTCGAGAACTCGCGTCGAGCCGCGCTATCGCAGCGCGGATACGCGACTGCGAATCCCGGCGGGTGGAGCGGCTACTCAAAAGACGTCTGGGGATTGACTGCGTGCGACGGACCGGCCAACACCACGCTGACGATCGGAGGCCGCAGCCGGCAATTCCAAACCTATTGGGCGCGCGGCGCGGCGCTCGGCGACGAGCGCGACGACGGCACCATCTGTCCCACGGCAGTGGGCGGCGCCGTCCCGTTCGCGCCTGAGTACACGATCCCCGCCCTGCTCGCGATGCGGCGGATCTATGGGACCAAGCTGTTCACGACGTACGGCTTCCTCGACGCCTTCAACCCAACGTTCACCGCGGCTGGCAAGCAGCAGACCGGCACCGTCGACCCGACACTCGGCTGGTTCGACGTCGATTATCTCGGCATCGATCAGGGACCGATTCTCGCAATGGTCGAGAACTATCGAACCGGACTGGTTTGGCGGGTGATGCGCGGCAACCAGCACATCATCCAGGGTCTCAAACGCGCGGGATTCACCGGCGGCTGGTTGCCGTGACGTCCGCGCTGCTCTCCGCCTTCTCAGGGCTCACGAACGCTGCCGAGCCCGTCGCCGGGTGGGTCACGGGGGGTCAGCCGACCGAAAAGCAGTTGCGAGACTTTAAAGCAGTGGGTGGCGAGGTCGTGTTGGACAACCGCGACCCGATGGAGCCCAGGGGATTCGATGAACCCGCCGTCGTGCGTGCCGCGGGACTCGAGTACGAGCTTCTCCCGATCGTCCACGGAGCGGTCACATTGGACATCATGCAGCAGATGCACCAAATGGCACAGCAGCTCGAGGGTCGCAAAGCGCTACTGCATTGCTCCAGTGGCAATAGGACGGCGGCCGCCCTGATACCGTATTTCGTGCTGAATAAGGGGTTAACTCAAGACGAAGCGATCCAAAAAGCTATGGGGATGGGATTGCGCAGTGCTGAACTGATGGAACTAGCGACGGACTATGTAAGGAAACAGTCCTAGGGTTTCGGTTCCTCTCTCCCTCCTGCATAACGATGCCAATACATGCGCATCTCGGAGATCTTGCCATCCTTCGTCTCACAAAAGATCGCGCCCCGCGCATCGACCTGCTCGCCCGTTCTCCGGCGCCGGAACGTGCAGCGAAACTCCGTCGCGAACCACGGGCCGGCGGCGTAGATCTCGCCAGAGGAAAATCGAGTCTCCGCCTGGTAGAGCGGAATGTCCTTCCAGTACGCGCGGATCGCGGCGAGCCCGCGATCGGGCTGGCTGAAGGGTGTCTCGAGAAACACCGCGTCGTCGCTGAAGACGGAGGCTATCGTCTCGATGTCGCCGCGCTCCCATCCCTGACCAAATCGATCGATCAACGCACGATAGTCACTGTTCATGCGCGCAATATATAGCTCGTCAGCAGTCCTGCTGGTTGCATACCTGAGCGGCTGTTCTCACACAACCGATGAAGGATACTCGCTGCTTTTCCTCGGTCGCTCGCCGGCGGCGCGCGTTGGCCGCCTTTCCTGGGCTCCCGACGCGCCACACAGCCGGCTCATCGCGTTCGACGGCGATCTTCATGTCGTTCGCACCATCTCGAATCCGCGACTGTCGAGTCCCGCCGCCGTCGCCACCTTTCCGAATGACCGGTTGCTCGTCACCGAGCGCACGGGCGAAGGCGTCGTCTGGGACACGGCCGGCAACCCGGTGCGCGAATGGGAGAGTCCGTTCCCCGCGAGCCTGTATGCGACAGACGGTGATCGCATTGTGGCCGCGCGCTCGCCGTACTTCGTGCAGTTCATCGCGGAAGACGGCAGCGCGCCGCTGGTCTGGGTGCTCGATACCCTCGGCCGACCGCAGCACGGCCTGGCCACGATTCACGTGCCCGACGTCCCCTATTTCTCACAGCTCGTCAACGCCGGCGCGGTCGCGCTCTCCGGTGATGTCGTCTACTTCGCCCCGCTCGTGCGCGACGAGATTCTGCGGCTCGATGCCGCCGGCTCGACCATATGGCGCAGCTCGCGCGGACTGATCCCGACCGAGCGGGACCCGCACTTCGCAGCCAGCAACGAGCGGCGCGTGGTCCATGCACTCGTCAACATTGCGATGTCGTTAGGACCCGACGGCCGTATCTACGTCCTCGGCGCACAGGACTCTGCGGCGACGGAGCTGCGGCTCGACGTGCTGCGCGCCGATAATGGAGAAATCGTGGCCAGCCGGCGCTTGGGTACCGCCACGACTGCCATCGCTGTCGATCGCCACGGCCATATCCGCGTGCTCGACCCGGAGCGGCTGCTGGCGCAGACGCCGACGATGGGACGCGATCTCTTCTCGCCGGCGTTTGCGTTGCCCGATCTTTCCGGGAAGATCGTGCGGCTCGCCGACTTCCGCGGCAAAGTGACCCTCGTGAATTTCTGGGCGTCGTGGTGCGCGCCCTGCCGCGAGGAGTTTCCCCATATGGCCGAGCTGTATCGAGAGTTCAGGAATCGACCCTTCGCGATCGCGGCGATCTCGGATGACGTGAGCGACAAGAAGATGCGCGCGTTCGTCCGGGAATTCCGGCCCCCCCCGCCTTTTCCCGTGCTCGTGGGCGAAGGGCGTATGAAGGCGATATATCACTATCGCGGGCTGCCATATTCGGTCCTGCTCGATCGCAACGGTAGAATCATCGAGCGGATTTTCGGATTCGGTGGAGACCTGGAGTTCAGCAGGTTGCGCGCAACCATCACCAGAGAGCTCGATGCTGATTCTACTGCTCGCCCTTAGCACACAGTCTCCCACGCCCGGTGACTGGCCCGTCTACGGACGCGATCCCGGCGGGACGCGCTACTCGCCGCTGACGCAAATCACCCGGGACAACGTGAAGCACCTGACGGTGGCGTGGACGTATCACGCCGGTATCCCCGACATGTCGAGTATGTCGCACCGGCCGCCGTCGCTCGAAGTCACGCCGATCGTTGTGGAGGGGACGATGTACGTGATCACGCCCACGGGCATCGTCGCCGCGCTCGACCCGGCGACCGGTATCGAACGCTGGCGCTACGACGCGGGGGTGAATCCCCATCGGGGCTACGGCGACTTTGCGAGTCGCGGCGTGAGCTTCTGGCGGGACAGTCGCGCCGCTGCAGGCGCGTCGTGCGCCCGACGCATTATCGCCGCGACGATCGACGCGCGGCTTGTCGCCCTGGATGCGGCAACAGGAAAGCCTTGCGTCGGTTTCGGCGCTGACGGCGTTGTCGATTTGCGAAAGGGGCTACGGGTCGCGCCAGACGAGTTTCAGTTCTACGAGGTGACGTCGCCCCCCGCGATCGTGGGCGACCTCGTCATCACGGGATCGGCAGTCGCGGACAACACCAACCTCGCGCCGGCGAGCGGCGAGGTGCGCGCATTCGATGCGCGCACCGGGGTGCTCAAGTGGACGTTCGACCCCATACCCCAGGACTCAGCCGATCCGGCTTTCAAGACGTGGCAGAACGGCGCCGCCCGCATCGTCGGCGCGGCCAACGTCTGGTCCGTTATTGTCGCCGATCCCGCGCGCGACCTCGTGTTCCTCCCAACGTCGAGTCCAGCACCGGACTATTTCGGCGGAATGCGCCTGGGTGAGGACCGCTACGCCAGCTCGATCGTGGCGCTGCGCGCGTCCACCGGAAGAGTCGTGTGGCATTTCCAGACCGTGCACCACGACCTCTGGGATTTTGACAACGCGTCTCCGCCCGCGCTCGTTACCGTGACGCACAATGGCGCCAGCATCCCGGCGGTCATCCAGACCGGGAAGTCAGGGATGCTGTACGTCCTCGACCGAATGACCGGGAAGCCGATCTTCCCTGTGGAGGAACGGCCGGTCCCGGCGAGCAGCGTTCCCGGCGAAGTCGCATCTCCGACGCAGCCTTTTACGACCGTTACGCCGCCCCTCGTCCCGCTACGGTACTCAGTGGACGACGCCTGGGGGCCGACACCCGAGGCCAAGGCCGCCTGCCACGAGATCCTGGCGGCGCTGCGCAACGACGGACCGTTTACGCCACCCAGCACGCAGGGCACGCTTTCACAGCCCGGCAACATCGGCGGCGCCCATTGGGGCGGCGTCGCTATAGATGAAAGGCACGGTCTCGCGGTCGTGCCCGTCAATCGCGTCGCCGCCATGGTGCAGCTCTTCGTGGCACACAGCTTCAATTACGACAGCTCCAAAACCGTCGATGCGTCACGCGGCATGACGGACTTTGAGTACACCAACATGCGCGGCACGCCGTACCTCATGCGCCGGCGCATCATCCTGGGTCCCACTGGGCTGCCCTGTACACCGCCGCCGTTCGGCTCGCTGGTCGCGGTGAACCTCAGCACGGGCGGCATCGCCTGGAACGTGCCCCTGGGCACGATGGGCGGCTTTCCCGGATCCCCCAATCTTGGCGGTCCGATCGTGACGGCGGGCGGAATCGTTTTCATCGGCGCGACACTGGACCGCGCGATTCGGGCATTCGACGTCGAGACGGGCCGCGAGCTGTGGAAGGCGGACCTCCCCGCGGGTGCCCGGGCGACTCCGATGACCTACGAGGCGGGCGGACGGCAGTTCGTCGTCATCGCGGCGGGCGGTGGCGGACCGTTTGGTGCCGGCGATGCTATCGTGGCGTTTGCACTTCCGCCGTTGGAACCATACCGTTGACCGTGCCCGATCCCCCGCATCCCGCATCTCGGATCCCGCTTCCCGTCATAATCGATACGGACCCGGGCATAGATGATTGCTTGGCGCTCCTCCTCGCTCTGAACTCACCCGAGCTCGAGGTGCGAGGTATCTCGATCTCGTACGGCAACACCGTCGTCGAAAATGCCTATCGCAATGCCGTCGAAATCATTCGGAAGATGAAACATGTCGTGCGGGTACCACTGGGCATCGGCGCGCGGCGTCCGCTGAAGCGCCAGCTTCAGGTCGCGGCGGATACGCACGGCCCGTCAGGACTCGGCTATGCCGAAGTGCCCCCGCCGGGTGTGATCCTCGACTACGTGCGTCCACTCGAACGGCTGCTCGACGAACAGCCCGAGCCTGTCACCCTCGTCACCCTCGGCCCGGTGACGAGTCTCGCGCTGGCGTTGCGTTCCAATCCCGCCGTCGTTCGCGAGAAAGTCAGCCGCCACATCGCCATGATCGGCAACATCGAGGCGGCCGGCAATCAGACGCGCTTCTCCGAATTCAACGCGTGGTGCGATCCGGAGGCACTGACCACGGTGCTCGCGGCCGAACTGCCAACCGAGATGATCGGGCTCGACGTCACGCGCAAACTCGTCGTGAAGGGCAATGAGGTAGAGCGGTTGGCGAGCACGTCGCCCTGGCTATACGACGCGCTGCGGTTCTACGTCGAGTTCCACAAGACCCACGAGGGACTCGACGGGGCGGTGGTGAATGACGTGCTGGCAATCGCCTATCTGATACAGCCCGAGGTGCTGACGTTCAGCGACTTGCGGCTGTCGGTCGATTTGGATGACGGCCAGAGTCGCGGCCGGACGCGGCTCGATCCCAAAGGATCATTCGTGCGTGTCGCAATGGAAGTGCATCCGCCGCCGGTGCGGCGGCTGCTGTTCGAGCGCGTGCTCCCCGCCGGTGCGCCGGCGGACGCGGAGGCCATGGCGTGACGATTCCCCGGAAGGTTGCCGTCATCGGCGCCGGCGAAATCGGTGTGGGGTGGGCGGCGCTCTGCGCCTCAGCCGGCTGGCCCGTCGCGATTTTTGATTTGGACCCCTCTGCGGTGGAACGAGCATCGAGCGAAGTCGAACGGCGCACGCGCGCGCTGGTCGCCCTCGGTCGCGCGCCAGAGAGCATCGTCGAGCGGGGTCTCCGTGAGCTCGAGCGCGCGAATTTCCTTTCGGAGGCGGTCCAGGACGCCGACTGGGTAATCGAGGCGATCCATGAGGATGTGATCGCGAAGCAGAAACTGCTCGCGGCGATCGAGCAGGCGGCAAACGGGGAAGCGCTGATCAGCTCGTCATCGAGCGGGCTGTCGCCGACTGAAATCTTTGGGCGCATGCGCGCCCTCGATCGTTGCCTCGTCACGCATCCGCTCAATCCCCCCGAGCTGATCCCGCTCGTCGAAGTCGTTCCGGAGGGCCGTACTTCCGCGGCCACGATCGCGCGAGCCGTCGATTACCTGCGCGCCCTCGGCCGTCACCCGATCGTCCTCAAGAAGGCGATCGCGGGCTACGTGGTCGGGCGCGTCGCCGCGGCGGTCTGGCGCGAATGCATCGATCTCGTGTTGAAGGGTGTGATCAGCGTCGACGATCTCGACCGCGCCGTGTCACTCGGTCCCGGGATCGGGTGGGCGGCGGCGGGACCGCATCTCACCTACCACCTCGCGGCGGGCGAGGGCGGGATCCGCATTTTCACGCAGCAGTTGCTGGCGAGCTTCGAAAGCTGGTGGCAGGAGCTGGCGCACTGGTCGCAGCTCGACCCCGAGCAGCAGCGCGTGCTCACCCAGGCGATCGAACGGGCCTACAAAGGGAAAATCGAGTTCTTACGGCAGGCGCGGGACCGCCGGCTCAGCGCGATTCTCCGCTCCCTGGAGCAGGCGCGCGTACCATCAGGATCGGAATCCGGCTGACGTGTCGTAATGCTGTCGCGGTGGTGCCATGAACGACGTCGCTCAACAGCGAGTGCCCATGCGTCGCCATGGCGATCAGATCGACCTTTTCGCGATCGGCCGCGGCCGCGATCTCCCGTGCAGGATCACCCGCCGCCAACACCGCATCCACCTCGACGCCCGCCCGTCGCAGCTCCTCTGAAATCCGCTCCAAATAGGCGCGGTCTTCCTTCATTTCCTGCGACTCACGGAGGTTGAGCTGCTCCATGTTGCGGGCCGCCCACCCGTCGGCGACGTGGAGCAACAACACTTGAGCGCCGCACAGCTTCGCGAGTCCGGCGACATGCTGGAGAATCCACTTGTCGGCGGCGCTGTTTTCGACCGGGACCAGGATGCGCTTGTACATCAGCTGACCCAGCCCGTGAAGATGCGCACCAGCAGCCAGGCATTGAAGCTCGCAATCGCAATCGCCACTGCGTACGCGAGCGATTTCAACCAGAGCGGGTTCACGAACTCGCCCATTTTCATGCGGTCGGACGTAAACCGCACCAGCGGGAAGACCGCGAACGAGAGTTGCAGGCTGAGGATCACCTGGCTGAGGATCAGGAGTTGGGCCGTGCCGTGCGCGCCGAAGAAGATAGCCGTCAGCGCCGCGGGCACAATCGCGATCAGGCGCGTGATCAGGCGCCGCAGCCACGGCCGGATGCGGATGTTCAAGAACCCTTCCATCACGATCTGGCCGGCGAGCGTTCCCGTCAGCGTCGAGTTCTGACCGGAGGCGAGCAGCGCGAACGCGAACACCGCGCTCGCACCCGTGACGCCCAGCAACGGCGTCAGCAGGCGATACGCATCCTGAATCTCCGCCACCCCGGTGTGACCGGCGCTGTGGAACGTGGCGGCCGCAACGATCAAAATCGCCGCATTGATGAACAGCGCGAACGAAAGCGCGACCGTGGAATCGAGAAACGCGTACTTGACCGCCTCGCGGCGCCCCGCAGGCGTCTCCTCGTAGCTGCGCGTTTGCACGACCGACGAGTGGAGATAGAGGTTATGGGGCATCACGGTCGCGCCAAGTATGCCGATCGCGATGTACAGCTTGTCGGGGTCTCGCAAAATCGACGCGGTCGGCACAAACCCGCTCAGGACGGCGCCGGCGTCGGGCTTGGAAATCAGAATCTCGAAGAGAAAGCAACCCGCGATGGTCGCGATGAGCACCAGCACCAGTGCTTCCAGCAACCGGAATCCGCGGTGCTGTAGATAAAGGACGATGAGCACGTCGAGCGACGTGATCGCAATGCCCCACGGCAACGGAATCCCAAACAACAGCTGGAGCGCGATCGCGGAGCCGATGACCTCGGCGAGGTCGCAGGCGGCGATCGCGATTTCGCAGATGATCCACAGAAAGAGCGAGACCGGCCGGGAGTAGTGATCGCGGCAGGCCTGCGCCAGGTCGCGGCCCGTGACGATGCCGAGCTTTGCGGAGAGACCCTGGAGCAGGATCGCCATCAGGTTCGACAGCAGGATGATGCTGAGCAGCGTGTAGCCGAAACGCGCGCCACCGGCGAGATCGGTCGCCCAGTTGCCGGGATCCATGTACCCGACGGCGACGAGGTAGCCGGGCCCAGCGAACGCCAGCGCCTTCTTCCACCAGGCGCCGGGTTTGACGGGGATCGTCCGATAGGCTTCCGCCAGGCTCGGTGTGAGCCGCGGATGGCGCCAACCGGCGTCGAGGACGCTATTCGCCATCGCTGGGCCGGCAGAGCAGGAGCAGAGCCAGCTCCTGACCGACGACACGCGTCGTCCCGTCGTGCAAACGGATGATCGTGGGGCCGTTGAACGGCTGGCGATCGATCACCGTGAGCCGCACGCCCGGCACGAGGCCCTGCTCGGCGAGATAATGCAGTCGCGCCGGCTGCTCATCGCCCACTTCCTGAAGCAGCACGGTCGCCCCCACGGCTGTTTCCGCCAGGGTCGCGAGCTCCGCTTCTTCGATCTCCCCAGCCGCGGTTGGGATGGGCGCGCCATGGGGATCGTACCGCGGCTCGCCGAGCGCATCCGCCATCCGCCCGATCAGCTTTTCGGAGACCGCGTGCTCGAGCCGCTCGGCTTCGACGTGCACGTCGCCCCAGTCGTAACCGAGTTTACCGGTGAGATACGATTCGAGGATGCGGTGGCGCCGAATCATTTGCAGCGCCGCGCGCCGGCCCTGCGGCGTGAGCTGCACACCGCGATACGGCACGTGCTCGATGAGCCCCGTTTCCGAGAGCCGCTTCATCATGCCGCTCACGGACGGAGGAGCGACGTCAAGCATTTCAGCGATGTCGCTGGTTGTGGCGAAGCCGCCTTGACTGGTGAGGTGGAAAACCGACTTCAGGTAGTCTTCGACCGACCGCGTGAGCGGCGGGGACGGCTGCGGAGAACGCACGGAAGCGCTCACGAGTAACCTCCCGAGGAGGAATGCCTGTCAACGAGACAGCAAATTAGGCTAGTCTAATCATCAAATGTTGTCAAGCGAAGATGTGGATTTTGCGGAGCTAAGAAATGAGCGTAATTAACGATGTGAGAATGCGCTCGCTCATCCCCCAGATAGTGCGATTTCCGAGGACATAAGCAGGTAAAACACGCCTCGGGATGCCAGGATGATCGATAGACACCTCCCCGCGGACGCCTGGCCCCTCGAGCGCCCGAAACGACACCCAAAACGCGTCCTGGACCTCCGCGTTGAGTGTTGTCGGGGGCCGAGCTGTCAACGCGAATACAAATGGTCGAACCACGACGGGCGGCAGCACAGGAGTCCGCGGGTACAGGTCGTCGAGCACTCCCAGCCGCTCCGCCGCGGTGAGGTCGACACCGATTTCTTCGCGTGTTTCGCGGATTGCGGTCGCGAGGAGATCGGCGTCGCTGGGTTCTCGGCGCCCCCCCGGAAACGCGATTTGCCCCGACCAGGTGTCGCCGGCCCGCACGGCGCGATGGATGAAGAGTACTTCGAGGCCTGCGCCGCCCTCATGAAGCAGAATTGCTACCGCGGCGGGGATCGTGCCGATCTCGTTCTCGACAGCGACCGCGTGGTACTTCGCCAAGGCCCGGCGGGCGTCTTGCAGCGTAGCTACGCGGAGACCTCCTCCCCGCCGTCTACGTTGATCACGTTGCCGGTGATCCAGTCGGCGCCCGGCTGAGACAGCGCCACGATCGCGCCGCCCAGGTCGGCGGGCGTGGTGAGACGGTGGTGCGGATTCCGTAGCGTCGCGATCTCGATCAGCTTCTCGTTGCCCGGGATCTTGCGCAGCGCCGGTGTATTCGTCACGCCGCCGCGCAGCGCGTTCACCGTGATGCCGTGCGGCGCCAGCTCGAGGGCCAGCTGGCGCGTGTGCGACTCGAGCGCCGCCTTCGCGGCCGAAACGGCGCCATACGTGGCGAAGACGCGCGTCGATCCGGATGACGTCATCGAAAAGATGCGGCCACCCTTCCCCATCAGTCCGAGCTTGACGACGCCCTGCGCCCAATAGACGAGCGAGTGGGCCATCACGTCGAGCGTCATGTCGATGTTCGCTTTGTTCAACGCGTCGTCGCCGATGTACGGCTTCAGCGTCCCGAAGGCGAGCGAATGCAGCAGCACCGCGACGTTCAATTGCTGCTTCGCGAGCTCGCCGAGTACCTCGTTGCGCTTCTCTTCGTCGGCAGCGTTGATGTTGAAGTACTGCGTCTTACGACCGAGCGTCTCGATGTCGCGGCGGATCTCGGCGACATGCTCGAGGCCGGCCTTGCGGTCCAGGTGGACGCCGACGATGTCGTACCCCGCCTGGGCGAGCGCCCGCGCCGCTCCCTCACCGAACCCGCTGGACGCTCCGAGAATCAACGCCCATTTGGGCGTCTTTACCTGGGCGTGTGTGTTGTCTGGCATGGCGATATAATAGCCCACCGATGAAAAGCCATCTATGGATCGGAATCGGCTTGATTGCCGGGCTTGTCGTCGGCATCGCCGCGTATTGGCTGAGCCAGGCCGGCCATCCGCAGCTTGCGGCGTTTGCGTCGGCCATCAGGCCCATCGGCACACTGTTCCTCAATCTTCTGTCGATGGTCGTGATTCCACTCGTCGCTACCGCACTCTTTTCTGGTATCGCGAAACTCGGCGACCTGCGCACCGTGGGCCGTCTGGTGGTACGCACGCTGGCGTTCTTCTGGGCGACGGCGCTCGTCGCAATCGCGCTTGGTTTCCTGATCGGCGCGCTGATCGTGCCGCAGGCTGCGGTGACGCCGGAGCAGCAGGTGGCGCTGCGCGCGGCCGCCGGCGCCGACCTGGGCGCGATCCAGCGCGCCGCCGAGAGCCTCCCAGGCGGCGCGCAGTTTATCGCGCAGTTGGTGCCGGCCAATCCATTCAAGGCGGCTGCCGACGGCAACCTGCTCCCGGTCATCGTATTCGTCACGATCTTCGGCATTGCGGCCGCGACGCTACCGGTCGAGAAGCGCGCGCCGCTGACGAACATCGCCGACGCGGTCGTTGAAGTCTTGATTCGCATCGTGCATTGGGTGTTGCTGTTCGCCCCCATCGGCATCTTCGCGCTCGTCGCGCCGATCGTCTCCCAGTTCGGTTGGAACCTGGTGCTCGCAATGGCCTGGTTCATGGCGGCGGTCATCGCCGGCACGCTCGTCTTCATTGCAGTCGTGTATCTGCCGTGCGTCTCGATTCTGGGTCGGCTCGCGCCGCTTCCGTTCCTGCGGGCCGCGTTTCCGTCGATGCTGATGGGCTTCTCGACGACAACCTCCCTGGCTGCTCTGCCGACGATGATCGACGCCGCCGACAAGGAGCTTCACCTCCCGCGCCCAGTCTCAGGATTCGTCCTGCCGCTCGGCGCGACGATCAACCGTGGCGGCAGCGCGCTGTATCAGGCAGTCGCCGTCTTGTTCATCGCGCGGCTGTACGGCATTCCCTTCGGCATCGCGCAGATGTTCCAGGCGGGCGTGGCGGTGTTTCTGGCGTCACTCACGGTCGCGGCGGTGCCGTCGGGCAGCGTCCTCAGCCTCTTCCCGGCATTCCAGTCGACCGGATTGCCCATCGCCGGCATAAGCATCCTCCTCGGCCTCGATCGCATCCCCGACATGTTTCGTACGATGACCAATGTCACCGGCCATCTGAGCGGCGCCGTCGTCGTATCGGCGACCGAAGATCGCGTGTGAGCCTGGTGCCGTGGCTGGTCGCGTCGCCATGGATCGCGGTTGTCTTCGTTGTGGTCTACCGATTCGTCACCCGCACGCCACGGCTCCGAGACTACGAGCCGCTCACAAGCGGCCCCCTTGTCTCCGTGATCATCCCCGCGCGTAACGAGGCGCGCAACATCGAGCGCTGCGTGCGCTCGGTGCTGGCGACAGCGTATGCGCCGCTCGAAGTGATCGTCGTGGACGACCGCTCCACCGATGGTACCGCCGGGATTGTCGAGCCGGCGACTGGTGGCCGGCTGCGGTTGGTGCGCGGCACCGACCCTCCGGCGGGCTGGTTTGGAAAACAGTGGGCGATCATCCAGGGCTACCGCGTGGCTCGGGGCGAGCTGTTGCTGTTCACGGATGCGGATACGAAGCATGAGCCCGAGCTCTTGCCGCGCGCGTTTGGCAACGCTTGCTTCACTGCTCACCTGGTTCGCGGTGTACATCGCGGCAGGCGCGCCCGTTTGGTATGCGTTGCTGTATCCATTCGGTGCCGCGATCGTGGCGTCCATCATGATCAGATCGGCCTGGCGGGGGCGCAGAAGGGTCGAGTGGCGAGGACGAGTCTACGATTTGAGCGGCTCACACACGAGGATGTGAGCCGAAACGTTATAATCTCAAAACTGTACTCGCACCGAGCACGATCCCCACGACCACACTCGCTGTCGCGGAGGCGATGTGGAGGATCGTGGCCCATCTCGCCCGCTTCCCTGCAGCGACTCGAACTGCCAGGCCCAGCGTCAGCGAGACCAACAGCATTCCCAGAATCGTGCCGCCGCCGAACGTCGCGAAATACATGAGTCGCGATGTGGTGTCCGGCGCCGCCGCAACGAGTAGCGCGGCAATCGCGCCGCTACCCGCCAATCCGTGCGCGATGCCGAAACCCAGCGAGCGGCGGGCGTCGGGCCGTGCGTGGCTGTGCGCGTGACCGACTTCGTTGGCATGACTGTGCAGGTGGACATGCGGCTCGGCTGCGCCCGCATGGGAGTGCGCGTGTATGTGCCAGCGACCGCGCGCGTACCGCCAGATCACGACCGACCCCAGCAGCACCAGTAGCGCTGCGACCAGCAGCTCCGCGACCGGCCAGAGCTGTGGTGGCAACTGGAGACCGAGCACGAGGATTACAGCGACGACCACACCCACCGTCGCCGTATGACCGATTCCCCAAACGAGGCCCAAGCGGGCGGCGCTCCAGAGCCGGGCGCCAGGCCGCGTCGCAAGCGTTGACACGGCAGCCAGATGGTCGGGTTCGAACGCGTGCCGGAAGCCGAGCAGCAGGCCAATCCCGCTGATGGCGAGTAGGTTAGGAGCCATAGTGGCGGCGAATCTAGCCTACAACCCTTTGCGGCGCTTGGCCATCCAACTGCGTGCATGCCTCGACAGGTGCTTGAGGACACTCTGACTGCTGATTCGATAGCGGCCGACACGGCCCTCGCGGCGAGCGGGGACCCCAGTGCGTTCGAGCGCCTGTACCGCAGCCATGTGGCCCGGATCCATACACTGGTGCGTCGCATGCTGGACGCGGATGAGACCGATGACGTCACGCAGGAGGTCTTCATCCGGGCCTGGCAAAAGCTGTCGACGTTTCGCGGGGAGTCCGCTTTTGGAACGTGGCTCCACCGGCTCGCGGTGAACGTCGTCCTGGCGCGTCGCAAAAGCGTCGGCGTAGAACGCGGCCGCTTCATCACAGAGGATGAACCGCTAAAAGGCGTGACTGGCCGGCGTGAAACGCCGGAGCTGTCCCTCGATTTCGAGGAAGCGCTCGCCCGCCTTCCCGAGGGCGCCAGGCAGGTGTTCGTGTTGCACGACGTGGAGGGGTATCGCCACGACGAAATCGCGCGCATGCTCGGGGTGGTACCGGGCACGTCGAAATCGCAGCTCCATCATGCGCGGATGGCGCTGCGGAGGCACTTGGACCGATGAACGATCACTGGACGAACCGGCTGTCGGAGTACATCGACGGCGAGCTCGACAACGAAGAGCGCGTCGCGCTCGAGGCGCATCTGGCGACTTGCGGGTCGTGCTACGCGACGCTCGCGGAGCTGCGTCAGGTCGTCGCGCGCGCGCAGTCGCTCGACGACACCGCACCGGCGACTGACTTGTGGCCCGACATTCGCGCGCGGCTGACCCCGGACCGGCGGCCCGGGGTGGAGAGAGCCCGACGCTTCAGCTTCAGCGTTCCGCAACTGCTCGCCGCGGGCATCGCGCTCGTGTTGCTGAGCGCCGGCGGTATGTGGCTCGGTCTCGGCTCACGGACATCAGGCCCTCCCTCAGCGCCACCGCAGACAGGTGGGGACTACCAGCCGGTGGACTGGCGGCCGACTGCCGATGCCGCGGTCGCAGAGCTCGAGCAAGCGCTGTCGCTTAACGAGGGACAACTCGACACCGCCACGGTGCGCGTGCTCCGGCAGAATCTCGCCGTCATCGACCGGGCGATCGCGCAGGCGCAGCGCGCCTTGAAACGCGATCCCGGCAGCAATTACCTGAACTTGCATCTCGCCAATACGATGCGGCAGAAGATCGAGCTGCTGCGGCGCGCCAATGCGCTGGCTGCGGGCCAGAGCTAGAAAGGCTAGAGAGGACACGCACGACATGCAGATGCTATTCGCAGCACTGGCGGCCGTCACACTGGCTCTCCCCCAGAGAGACGACATCCATCAAGGAAAGGGGCGGGGGCAGGGACAGGGACAAGGTTCGGGGGACACCACGTTCGCGGTGCAAAGTGGCGCCCGCCTCGACGTCAATAACTTCGGCGGCGAGATCGTGGTAAAGACCTGGAATCAGAGCACCGTCCAGGTGCGCTCCAGTCACTCGAGCCGCAGCCAGGTCAGCGTGTCCGCATCAGGATCAACAGTTTTGGTGAGGACGCAAGGGAGACGCGGCCCGCCTTCGATCGTCGATCTCGATATCACCGTCCCGACGTGGATGGGGATGACGTTGAGTGGCACCTACACGGATATCAGCGTCGAGGGCGCGGGCGGCTCCGTGACGGCGGAATCCGTCCAGGGCGACATCGCGGTAACGGGTGGCACGGGCAACGTGGCGCTCAAATCGGTCGAGGGCGGCGTGACACTTGCCAAGACGCGCGGCCGTATCGAGGTGAACTCCGTCCAAGGTGACATCAGCATCGAAGACGCGAGCGGCGACATCACGGTCGAGACGGTGAACGGCGACATCACGCTGGCGCGCATCGACGCCGCGAATGTTGAAGTCAACACCGTGGACGGCGACGTCCTCTATGACGGCTCGATCAAGCCCGGTGGCAGCTACCGCCTGGGGACACACGACGGCGACGTCACGATCGTGATTCCTCTCGGCGCCAGCCTTTCCGGATCGGTCTCCACCTTCGACGGCGACTTCGATGCCAGCTTTGCCATGGACACGGTGCGCGCCGGCAAACATCGCTTCACCTTCGCCCTCGGCCGCGGCGGCAACACCGCGCGGCTCGAGCTCGAGACCTTTTCCGGCAACATCAAGCTGCGGCGGCCCGGCGAGATCGATCTCGAGTCGCGGAAGCACAAGAGCTCGAGGCACAGTCACAACGATCGCGACAACGACAACGAGCAGTACAACTACAACTACGACTATCACTACAAGTATCACTATCGCTACGCCGGCAACTGAACACCCGGTACGGAGGAATCGATGCGTAGTCTCATGATCGCGATCTTGCTCGGCACGGCCGCTGCGGTCAGCGCGAGCGCTCAGGGTTTCAACTGGCACGGCCGCATCGCGCGGGGCAAACGGCTCGAGGTGAAAGGCGTGAACGGCGATGTCCGCGCGGTAGCTGCGACCGGCGGTGAGGCAGTCGTGAACGCGAGGAAGACGGCGCGCCGGTCCGATCCCGACGAGGTGAAGATCGAGGTCGTCCAGGACTCGGACGGCGTCACGATCTGCGCCGTCTACCCGACGCCGCCGCGCGCGCGTCACGAGAACACCTGCGAGCCCGGCGACAGCTGGCATTCAAGCACTGAGAACAACGACGTGAAGGTGTACTTCGACGTGCAAGTCCCCGCCGGCGTCGAGTTCAACGGCCAGACGGTGAACGGCGAGATGTCTGCTGAGGGGCTCGAGGCTGATGTGCACGCGAGCAGCGTGAATGGTAGCGTGCGCGTGACGACGACCGGCCTCGCCGAGGCATCCACCGTGAACGGGTCCGTCTACGCGCAGATGGGTCGCGCCAATTGGACCGACCAGCTCGAGTTCAGCACAGTGAATGGCGGCATCACGCTGATTTTCCCGCCGAAGCTCGATACGGAAGTGCGGGCCAACACCGTCAACGGCGACATCGAGTCCGATTATCCGTTGACTGTGTCCGGCAAGTTTGGCCCCCGCCGCGTGCGCGGAACGATCGGCGCGGGTGGGCGGACGCTGAGCCTGAGCACCGTCAATGGCGAGATCAGACTGAGAAAAGGCACCTAACTGCGTAAGAGGTGAGAGGTGAGAGGTAAACTTCTCACCTCTCACTTCTCACGCATTTCTTAGCACCAGGTCGCAGCATCCCGATACGTAATCCGTAACCAGTCAACCGCACCTTATCTCCTCTTTAACGAGGGGTTTTGGGTGCTGCGCGACATTCTCGCCCGCACCGAGCAGATCGAAGATCTCCGAGAGCTGTTTGTGGCACTCGGCTACGACCCGGCGTGGGAGGTGGTGCCACCCGGCCCCTGGCTTGGCGAAGGCGCCGCGCTAGCCGCCGGAGTCAGTCACGCGTCGCTGATCGCGCGCCGCGGAGCGTTTCGCGTGTTCGCGCTCGCGGCAACCAACCCGGAACAGGCCGGGCGAGCCGCCGCGCGGCGATTGTCGGCCGGCGCCGAACGCGGGCTCGCGTGCGCCCTGGGCGGCGAGCCGAGGCGCCTCGTATGCGCAACGGGTTCGGTAGGATTGCGACTGGCGACGATCTCGTTGCCACGCCCATCGAACCCGAGCTTGGCAACGTTGGAGCGACTGGCGCCGGGAGAGAGCGAGTCGGCACTCGCCCTCTCGCTGCGAATCTCGGACGTGCTCGCCAGCGAGGGCGTCACGCCGCGCTTCTTCCGGGCGTTTCGCGCGAGTCTGGACCGGCTGACTGATCGCCTGAGCTCGCCGCGATCCCGCGCCGATCGCCATGCGCTCACGCTGACGGCGCTCACCCGCGTGCTCTTCCTGTATTTCATCCAGTCGAAGGGCTGGCTCAACGGGGACACACGCTATGTGCCCCGACTCCTCGATCGCGCCCTTTCGGCGCGCCGACACTTTCACCGGTCCTTTCTCCACGCACTCTGCTTCGGTGCGCTGAATCGGCCTGCCGATCGGCGCGGCGCCGCCGCGCAATCGCTTGGGACGATCCCATTCCTCAACGGCGGCCTGTTCGAACCGACCGCGCTCGAACGCCGTTGCGGTCCCGCCATCTGGGGCAACGGGGATTGGCGTTCCGCGTTCGACGACGTCTTCGAACGATTCCACTTCTCCGTCCGCGAGCACGATGCCGGAGACTTCGTCGCCCCAGACATGCTCGGCCGCGTGTTCGAGGGCGTCATGGAGCCCGAGGAGCGGCGCTCGAGCGGCAGCTACTACACTCCGGCGTCGCTGGTGCGTGAGATCGTGCGAGCGGGATTGGAGGCGGTGCTCGTCAACCGGCTCGGACTGAATCCGGATGACGCAGCGCGTTGGGTCCATGAGCGCGTGGCTCCGTCATCGGCGCCCTGCCCCAACTTGCATGGCCTCACGGTGCTCGATCCTGCCGCGGGGTCCGGCGCCTTTCTCCTTGGCGCGCTCGATGAGCTCGTCGCGTTACGCCTTGCGGCCGGCGACGCGCCCGGGCCGACGGTGAAGCGTGACGTGATCGCGCACTCGCTGTTTGGCGTGGATCTGACGATGACGGCCGTCCGCCTGACCGAGCTGCGACTCTGGCTCGCGCTCATCGCCGATGACGACACCACCGATTGTTCCGCAATCACTCCTCTGCCAAATCTCGACGGTCACGTGCGTCAGGGAGACGCACTCCTCGATCCGCTGACGTTGGCGTCCTCATTGGGTGGCCGCGCCATTCGCGCAAGCGGAGCGGAGACACGCCGTCTTGCGGCGGCGCGTCGCACACTCTTCAATTTGACAGGTGCCGAGAAACGGGCCGCTCAAACAGAGCTGACTCGCTCGGAAGCCGGATTGGCACAACGCCTGCTCGATGACGGCATCGCATCGCTCGAAGCGCGCATAGCCGAGCTGCTGCGGTTCGCTCGTGAACGCGACCTGTTCGGACGCGCCGGTGGCCTCTCGGCGGATCAGCGCGTGCGTGTCGGGAGGTTACGGCGCAATCTCCGTGAGCTGCGGGCTGCACGGCGCAGACTCCGCGAGGACCACGCCGCCCCGTTCTTCTGCTTCGAGTCTCACTTCGGCGACGTCGTCAGCGCCGGCGGATTCGACCTCGTGACTGGGAATCCGCCGTGGGTGCGCGGCGAGCGGCTGCCACCGCGCGTTCGTGAGACGTTGGAATCACGCTACAGCTGCTGGAAACCGGCGGGCGTGCGCGGCTTTGCTCACCTTCCCGATCTCGCCGTCGCGTTCACCGAGCGGGCCGTCGAGCTGGCTCGCCCCAGCGGCGTGGTGGCGCTGCTCGTACCCGCCAAACTCGCGAGCAGTGGGTACGCGGAATCGCTGCGACGGCGGCTAACTCAACACACCCGCCTCGAGCGCGCGGCGCCGCTCGACGAGCCGGCGGCGCATGCGTTCGGCGCGGCTGTCTATCCGATGGCTCTCGTCGCGGCACGTGCCGAACCGGCGGGGACGGAAACAACCGCAACAACGTTGGGACCGAAGCCCCTCGCCGCGTCGTTGCCACAACGTCAGCTGGAGACTGGGCCGTGGATCTTGGGGGCGGGCGCGGACCGCATAGCTCGACGGCTGCGGTCTGCCTTCCCAACCGTCGGCGATCGTTGGACGCCGCAGCTCGGCGTGAAGACGGGAGCGGACGATCTCTTTCTTGTCGACCACGAGTGTCCGGGTACGCGCCCCGCGGTTCGCGGGCGAGATATCCAGGCCTGGCGCTGTCGGCCGCGGCGCTTCGTCTTGTGGACACATGGTCGTGATGGTCGTCCGCTTGCTGCCCTGCCGAAGGAAGTGTCCGAACACCTGGCGGCGCACGGCGACCGATTGCGCGGGCGCTCCGACTATCGCGGCGGACCGCCGTGGCAGTTGTTTCGCACGGCGCTTGGCCTGGCGCGGCATCGCGTCGTATGGCCGGATCTGCATCGTCGTCTCGCGGCGGTGGTGCCCGACCCTGACGTTGTGCCGCTCAATACCGTTTACGGCATCGTCACCCGCGGCCCCGCGGACGCCGCGGCGCTGGCGGCGCTGTTCAATTCGCGCTGGCTCACGGCGCTCGCCCGGCTCGTTGCGGATCCCGCGCGTGGCGGATTTCGCCGCTTCAATGCGCGAGTCGTGCGCGGTCTGCCGATCCCTCCCAACGGCGCGCCAGTCTGGTCGGACCTCGCTCGTCACGGCCACGACTGTGAACCCGCCGACGATCTCATTGCCGATGCTTTCGAGCTCGACCTCGCCGAGCGACGCGTTCTGGCCGCGTATTCTCTCTGAGCAGCTCGTCGCGGTCGCGGAGCCACTCACCGTGGCCCTCGAGGCGGGAGCGGAGGCGCCGGCGCGGGAAGTCGTCGCGAGTGCCGCCCGGGCGCTGCTCCATAGCGCACCGGTGGGGCCACGCTCGTGGCCGGGTTGGCTCGCGCCGCACCAAGTCCCCGCCGCTGAGCGACTGACTGCGATCATCGCGCGCAACGGCGGGGCTCTGCTCGCCGATGAGGTCGGGTTAGGCAAGTCCTACGTCGCACTGGCTGTCGCGTTGTCGTACAAGGGGCCGTTCACGCTGGTCGCGCCAGCGGTGCTCGTTCCACAGTGGCGCGCATTGCTCGACCGGTTCGGCGTCCTCGGCACGCCGATCATCACCCACGAAGCCCTTAGCGTGAGGGCCGTCGTGCCGGCAGGCCGTCAGGCCGGCGATTTTGTCGTTATCGACGAGGCCCATCGTTTCCGCAATCCCGATACCAACCGCTATCGCGCCCTCGCGCGCCTCGTCATTGGCAGCCGCGTACTCCTTGTGACCGCGACGCCCGTCCACAATCGCATCGCCGATCTGCTCCACCTGCTGCGCCTCTTTCTCCGCGATCACGCCCTCGCGGCGCTGGGCGTGCCTTCCCTGCGGAGTGCGGCCCGTGAGCGCGTCGATCCGACGCTCGCGAGCGCAGCGACATCGCGGCTCATGGTCGCGCGATCACGTGAGCGAGTGCAGCACGGCTACGCCGCCGGACCGCTGGCGATTTCATTCCCGCACGTCAGTGGCGCGACCGTCCGAGCGGGACCGACGTCGGACGCGCTGCTGAGTGAGTTGATTACAGGAATTTCCAGGCTGCGAACCGGTGGAAATGCCGCGCCGCTGCTCCGCCTGATGCTCTTGCGACGCCTCGGTTCGAGCCTGCCGGCATTTCGCGCGGCGTTGCTGCGCCACGATGCGTATCTCGATCTCTCCGCTCGTGCCGCGGCCGAGGGTCGCGCGCTCAACCCGCGCGAATTCCAGCGCTGCTTCCCGCGCGCAGCCGAATCCGATGTGCAGCTCGTGCTTTTCCCTCTGCTGATCGAGCCCGGTGGTCCGAAGTCGTTCGAGGAAGACCGTCGTGTTGTCGCTCACCTGCGCGTGTTGCTCAGCCGCGTGCCCGCAGGCGATCCCAAAGTGGACGCATTAGAGCGGCTGCTCGCCCGTCCCGCGAAGACAATCGTCTTTACGGATGCGCAACCGACCGTTCGGTACCTGCTGCATCGACTGCGGCATCGGCGCGTCGCGGCGGTGTTTGGCCACGTAGGCCGCTTTGCGGCCGGTGAAGCGGGGCGCCAGGAGGTTCTGCGTGCCTTCGCGCCGCGAGCCCAGGGTGCTCCACAACCGGCCGCGGCCCTCGAAACGGATCTCTTGCTCGCGACCGATCTCTTGAGCGAAGGGCTGAATCTCCAAGATGCCGGCCGCGTGGTGCACTACGACCTGCCGTGGAGTCCCGCGCGCCTGGCGCAACGCACCGGCCGTATCGACCGGCTCGGCTCACCTCATCACAGCGTCGCGACCGTCACATTTCTTCCGCCGGCGCCACTGGCGGACGCGCTGGCGATCGAGGAGCGACTGGCTGCAAAGGTCGGTGCGCAACATCTCGCTGGGACGAATGGCAGACTGGATTGGACCGACCAGCTCGAAGCGCTGAAGGGCGACGCGCCTGGCGCGCCACCGGGCTCGTGGGCTGCCGTATCCGGCCCATCGACCTCCACAATCCTTATCGTGCGCATCGCGAATCTCGTGGAGTCAATCGTGGTCGAAGGCGGTGCCGCGCGGACGAGCCCCGCCGCGGCGACGAGAATTCTCAGCGACGCGATCGGTGCGCCGCCGGCGACGGTCGATCCTGCCATTCTTCAGGAAGCCATCGCTGCCGCGGCGCCACTCATCAAGGCGCGGCTCGCCGCCGTGCAGGACGCGCGCTGGCGTGCCGGCGATCGCGACCGCCTCGCGCGACGTCTGATCCCGTGGGTGCTTTCGGCGGCGCGGCGGGCCGCGCGACGCGGCGACGGCGATCAGCTTGCTACACTCGACGCTCTCGTATCGCGATTGGCGCTTGGGATGACCGCGGGCGAGGAATTTCTGCTCGACGAGTTGCTCTCGCAACCGGAGCCGCTGTCAGTCAGTCACTTGCTGGCGTGGCATATCCGCCTACCACCGGCGTACGTTGACGACACCTCACAGACTGTTGAGCTAGTCGCCGCATTGGTCACTGCGTTAGCTTGATGTGGTGCCGCTGACCACATTCCTCTTCGACCTCGATGGCACGATCATCGACTCCATCGAGCTGATCCTCCGTTCCTACCGCCACACGATGCAGCTCCACCGCTCCGACGAGCCGATGCCACCTGACGACATATGGATCAAGGGCCTTGGCACGACGCTGTGGACGCAATTCGGACAGATCACGGATGACAAGGAAGAGATCGAGCGAATGGTCCAGACGTACCGGACCTACAACCTCACCCATCACGACGCGCTGGTAAAACCGTACGACGGCGTCGTCGGCGAAATTCTCCGTCTCAAAGATCGCGGCAAACGACTGGGCCTCGTGACCAGCAAGCTGCGCGACGGCGCCATGCGCGGGCTGCGCGTAAGCGCCCTCGACCACGCCTTCGACATCGTCGTCGGCTGCGACGACGTCATCCACACCAAGCCACACCCCGAGCCCGTCCGTAAAGCAGTCGAAGAGCTCGGCGTAACGCGCGACGAAACGGTGTTCATCGGTGACTCGCGCCACGACATGGAATGCGGCCGCGCCGCCGGCGTCACCACCGCGGCGGTACTGTGGGGCCCGTTCGACCGCGCGTATCTGGAAGATCTGAAGCCCGACTACTGGCTGGAGAAACCGGAAGATCTGCGCCAGCTTTACGAGCCATGAGCCCCGCGACCTCTAAATTCGTCCCCTTCGAGCTGGAACGCTGGCAAAGCACCTGGGAAAACCGGGTGCGCTTCAATCTCTCCGAGTCCGGCGTCCATCCGCTCACGATCCACGAGCTGCTCGGCCTCGCCGGCGCCTCGGCGCTGCCGCTGCTCGACGTGCGCCTCGGCTACAGCCAATCCAACGGCACCGACTTGCTGCGCGAGCGCATCGCCGCGCTCTACCCCGGCGCCTCGCCGGACCAGGTCCTCGTCACGACCGGCAGCTCGGAGGCGAACTTCGTCACCTGCTGGCGGCTGCTCGAGGCAGGTGACAGAGTCGCCGTGATGATGCCGAACTACATGCAGACGTGGGGACTGACGCAGAACTTCGGCGCGCAGGTTCGACCGTTCCAGCTACAGGAAAAAGAAGGCTGGGAGCCGTATGCTGAAGAAGTCCGCAGCGCGATCGCGCCCGGCACGAAGCTCGTCGTCGTCACCAACCCGCACAATCCGACCGGCCACGTCCTGAGTCCGGAGCTCCGCAAGGTGATTCTCGACCGCGCGGCGGAAGTCGGCGCCTGGCTGCTCACCGACGAGGTGTATCAGGGTGCGGAGCGAGACGGCAAGACGACGCAGTCGTTCTGGAACAGCGGTTACGAGAAGGCGATCGTCGTCAACGGCCTATCGAAGGCATATGGTCTTCCGGGTCTGCGCATCGGTTGGATCGTGTCGCAGCCCGCGTTCAGCCAGGAAGCGTGGGCGCGGCACGACTACACGACGATCGGCCCATCGGGCGCATCGGATCATCTGGCCGCCGTCGCGCTCGATCCGCTCGTGCGCGAGAAGCTGATCGATCGCACGCGCCGCATTCTCAACGCGAATTATCCGGTGATGGAGGCCTGGCTCAAGACCTTCGGCGACACCTTTTCCTGGCATCCGCCGGCGGCGGGCGCGATCTGTTGGGCGCATTATCGCGGCGCCATTCCGGCGCTGGAGATCGTCGAGAAGCTGCGCGCGCAGCATGGCGTCCTGCTCTGCCCCGGCGATCACTTCGGCATGCCCGGCTTCCTGCGCTTCGGGTATGGCGGGGAGCTGCAGCATTTCCAGGAAGCGCTCGCGGAAACGGAGCGGGGCCTGCGGAGGTTGTTCACCGACTGAAGGTCATCCCCCTCGGCGTCGCGATCGCGGCGGTGGAGCACGGCTTTCGCGCGCTCGGTCTCGGTGAAGCGACGCTGCCCGATCCGCTGGTTGCCGAGCTACGTGATCTCAGTGCCGAAGTTCACGTCAAGGGCGCATATCTCAAGGGCGCGCGCTACGTCGTGTTGACGCTGGCGACGGGCTGGTACGAGAATCGCGAGCGCGGCCTCCCCTCCGGCGACGGACTCTTTCTCCTGCTCGACGCGACGACGGGCGCACCCGCGGTGCTGCTCGCAGAGCATGGGTACCTGACGGATTTGCGCACCGCCGCGGCGGTCGGCTTGACACTCAAGTATCTCGCGCCCAAAGACGCACGCGACGCGTTGCTCGTCGGCGCGGGAGCGGTCGCCCGGCTTGCGGCTCGCGCCATCGTTGCCGAGCTGCCCATCGAGCGGCTGACGGTGTGGAACCGCACGCTGGAGCGCGCCGAAGCCCTGGTCCACGAGCTGGTCGGCGGGGGGTGGTCAAAGCCCGCGTGGCCGATGCGCTGGAGCCTGAGGTGAAACGTCACCGGGTCATCGTGACCGCGACGGCGAGTACCACGCCGCTCATCAAGGCCGCGTGGGTCGCAAAGGGCACGCACATCACGTCGGTGGGCACCGGCAGTCCCGAGAATGTCGAGCTCGAGCCGGAGTTATTAAGGAAGGCCGACAAGGTCGTCGCCGATCGCGTCGTCCAAACCGCGCGATACGGCAATCTTCATCACGCAATTGAAGCGGGCGTGCTGAAGCCTGAGGCCATCTACGGCGAGCTGGGTGATCTCGCCGCCGGCCGCCTCCCGGGACGCGAGCAGGAGAGTGAGATTACGATTGCGGATCTCACGGGGGTCGGCGTACAAGACGCGGCCATCGCGGCCGCGGTGATGGAGAGGCTCGGACCATGACGACGCGTCAAAAGCAGCAGGAGCGGGAGACCGCGGTCATCCGCGCCCCGCACGATGGCAGTGAAGTCGGTGTCGTTGCGCTTGCGGGTCCGGAGGACGTCCGGGCAGCGCTCGACGCGAACGTCGCGGCAACGCGTGCCTGCCGCGAGCTTCCGGCATACGAGCGCGCGGCCGCGCTGCGCAAAATCGCCGACGGCCTGGAAGCGGCGAAGAGCGAGCTGGCCCGTACGCTGGCGCTGGAGGCCGGCAAGCCGATCGCCCAGGCGCGCACCGAGCTCGAGCGAACCATTTTCGTGTTTCGCGATGCCGCTGAAGAAGCGACGCGCATTGGCGGCGAAGTTCTGCCTGCCGACACCGTCCCCGCCGGGAAGGGCCGGATCGCAATCACGCGCCGCTTCCCCCTTGCGCCGATCGCGGCGATCACGCCGTTCAACTTCCCGATTCTGCTCGCGGCCCACAAAATCGCGCCCGCTATGGCGTGTGGCGCCACCGTCACCTTGAAGCCGCCGCCGCAGGATCCGCTCACCACCCTGCGCCTCGGCGATTTCGTCAGGGCCTCGGGTTATCCGGAGGGCGGCGTCAACATCACGCCATGCCACGTCGAGGTCGCTCAGATCCTGATCGAGGACCCACGCGTCCGGCTCATCACGTTCACGGGCAGCGCGAAAGCGGGTTGGGCGATTCGCGCGAAGGCCGGCAGCAAGCGCGTGCTGCTCGAGCTGGGCGGCAACGCGGCGGTGATCATCGAGCCGGATGCGGATATCACTTGGGCGGCCACCCGCTGCGCGGTCGGCGGCTTCACGTACGCCGGCCAGTCGTGCATCTCCACGCAGCGCATATACGTGCACGAGCGCGTGTATCAATCGTTCCTCGAGCTCTTCGTGCAGCAGGTGCGGCAGCTCAAGGTCGGTGACGTGCTCGACGATCATACGGACGTCGGTCCGATGATCTCACTCGAAGCAGCCGAGCGCGTCGAGCGCTGGATCAAAGAAGCGATGGCGGCAGGCGCGCAAGTCGCGCTGGGCGGAAAGCGCAGCGGTGTCTTCTTGGAGCCCACCGTGCTGCTGCACACCACCGCTGAGATGAAAGTGAACTGCGAAGAAGTGTTCGCGCCGCTCGTCACCGTCACACCGTATCGGACGTTGACCGACGCGATCGGCTGGGCCAATGCGTCGCCCTACGGACTCCAGGCCGGTGTCTTCACGACCAACCTGCAGACGATGTTCCGGCTGCACGCCGAGCTCGACGTCGGCGCGGTGAACGGCAACGACATTCCCGGCTTCCGCGTCGATCGCCTGCCTTACGGCGGCGCCAAAGCCTCCGGACTTGGCCGCGAAGGCGTGCGATACGCGATCGAGGAGATGACCGAGCGACGGGTGCTGACGCTGAAGCTCGACTAGCTAGACAACCGCTCGCAGCAACAGATACGACAGCCCTCCGATTCCCGCTGCCGCCGGAATCGTCGCAATCCACGCCCACACGATCCGTCCGGCGACGCCCCAACGCACCGCTGAGAAGCGCTGCGCCGCCCCAACGCCCGTGATTGCGCCCGTGATCGTATGCGTCGTGCTCACCGGGATGCCGTAATGCGATGCGACAAAGAGCGTGATGGCGCCGGCGGTCTCCGCGCAGAAACCGCCGAACGGCGTGAGCTTCGTGATTCGCTGTCCCATCGTTCTTACGATCCGCCAACCGCCCGCCATCGTCCCGAGGCCGATCGCCGCGTGAGCGGCGAGAATGACCCAGGTGGGAATGTGGTCCGCGTCGGTGAGATGAAATGCCTGAATGGGAAAGTTCACGAACAGCGCCTGGCTCGAAACCAGCAGTGCGACGATGATGCCCATCGTCTTTTGCGCGTCGTTCGTGCCGTGTCCCAGCGAGTACGCCGCCGCGGACAAGAGCTGTAACACGCGGAACGTTTTATCCACCCGTCGTGGCAGCGAGCGACGCAACGTCCACGACAGAGCGACGATGAGCAGCAGAGCCAGCACGAACCCCATCACCGGCGCGACGACGATGAAAATCAGCGTTTTCGTCCAGCCGCTCGCGATGATGGCCGAGAAACCGGTCTTGGCGACCGCGGCGCCCGCGTACCCGCCGATCAGCGCATGCGATGACGAGGTGGGCAAACCCAACCACCAGGTGACGAGATCCCAGATGATCGCCCCGAGGAGGCCGCCGAGGACGACGGTCGAGTCGACGACGCTGATGTCGATCAGGCCTTTTCCGACCGTCTTCGCGATGGCGGTGCCGAACACGAACGCGGCCACGAAATTCCAGAACGCCGCCCACACCACGGCCGCGCTCGGCGACAGCACGCGCGTCGACACCACCGTCGCGATCGAATTGGCGGCGTCGTGAAAGCCATTGACGAAGTCGAAGAACAGGGCGACGACCAGAATCGCCAGGACGAACCAGACAGAGCCGGCCATCAGGCGTGCTTGATCGTGATGGACTCGATTACGTTCGCGACATCCTCTGCCTGGTCGAGCGTAGTCTCCAGATTGTCGTAGATCTCTTTCCACTTAATCAGCTCGATGGCGTCACGCTCCCGCTCGAACAGCTGCCCCAGGGATTCGTGATAGATCGAGTCGCCTTCTTCCTCGAGCTGCTTGGCCTCCACGCAGTAGCGGATCACGTCGTCGCCTTTCTTGAGCCTGCTGACGGCCTCGGATAACACACCCATCATGCGCTGGAGCACGTCCAGCAGTCGCAGCACGCCCGGCGGCGACTTGCCGAGACGAAAGATCTGCGCGCGCCGCGCCGTGCCGTCCATCGCGTCCATGACGTCGTCGAGATCGGATGCGAGTTGATGAATGTCCTCACGATCGAGCGGCGTGATGAATGTGCGATCGAGACGATTCACGACTTCGTGCGTCACCTGGTCGGCTTCGTGCTCCAGCCGCTTCAGCGCCTCGACGTGGGGCGTACGTTGATCGGGTGGAGCCTGAAACAGGTCGCGCAGATGACGCGCCGCTTCTTTGTTGCGATTAGCCACTTCCGTAAACAAATCGAAGAACTCTTCTTCGCGCGGCAGGAGACGCACGCGATCCTCGGGAGGTAGGGGCCGCAAAAGATAGCGGCCGTTGGGAATGGCAACTAGGTTATCAGCCTCATGACTTCTACACCGGTCCAATCCGAGCGGGTGGAATTCGTCCGCGCGATCTCACGGCTCGATGCGACCGCGCTGGTCGTCGGATCCATGATCGGATCCGGCATCTTTATCGTGTCCGCCGACATCCTGCGGCAAGTCGGCACACCGGGTGTGCTGTTGTTCGTGTGGCTCCTGTCCGGCGTGGTGACGCTGCTCGGCGCGCTCACGTATGGCGAGTTGGCGGCGATGTTTCCCAAAGCCGGCGGACAGTACGTCTATTTGCGCGAAGGCATTTCACCGCTGTTCGGCTATCTCTACGGCTGGACGCTCTTTGTCGTCATCCAAACCGGGACGATTGCCGCAGTCGCCGTCGCGTTCGCGCGCTTCACGTCGGTGCTCTGGCCGTGGCTTTCGCCGGACGTGTTTCTCGGCACCACGCTGCACATTCCGGCACCGATCGGGGACATCGCCGTTGGATTCTCCCGCCAACGGATCTTTGCGATCCTTTCCATCGTGCTCCTCACCTGGATCAACGTGCGCGGCGTGCGCACCGCGGCGTTCATTCAGACTTCGCTGACGGCCATCAAGACGACCGCGCTCGCGGCGCTGATCCTGCTCGGCCTGACGATCGGCCGCAACGCCACGGCGATTGCCGCCAACTTCGGGCCCAGTTTCTGGCCCGCCGGGGGAATCTCACTGGCCATCATTCCGGTTATCGGTGCCGCGATGGTCGGCTCGCTGTTCTCGATGGATGCGTGGAACAACGTCGGCTTCGCATCGGGCGAGCTGAAGAATCCGGAGAAGGACCTGCCATTCGCGATGGCCGCTGGCGTATTGGTCGTGACGACGCTGTACGTCCTGGCCAACGTCGCCTACCTGAACGTTCTCCCAGCGGACGCGATAGCGCACGCGCCGCAGGATCGCGTCGGCACCGCCGCGCTCCAGGCGATGTTCGGGACGCCCGGCCTGTACATGATGGCCGTCGCGATCATGATTTCGACGTTCGGGTGCAACAACGGATTGATTCTCTCGGGCGCGCGCGTGTACTACGCGATGGCGCAGGACAATCTCTTCTTTAAGTCGGCGGCAACGCTGCATCCGACGTATAAAACCCCTGCGCTCGCGCTCGTTGTCCAGGCGGTCTGGACCTGCGCGTTGTGCTTGTCAGGCACGTACGGCCAGCTGCTCAACTTCGTGATCTTCGCCGCGGTCGTGTTCTATGCCTTGACCGCGTTCGGACTCTTCCGCCTGCGGAAGCAGCGCCCCGAATTGCCACGACCAGTACGCGCTCCGGGTTACCCGGTCCTGCCGGCGCTGTACGTCGTTTTGACCGGACTGATCGCGGTGGACCTGCTGATCCAGAAGGCCACGCAGACCTACTCGATGCTGGGACTTCTGCTCGTCCTGATCGGCGTTGTCGTCTATTACATCTGGCGACGGGTGGTGGCTGCCTAGCAGGCTTCGGGTTATATTCGGGCCTGTATGGGTGGCACCGCTCGCGAACCCCGCGAATCTCCGCCTCAACCGCCTCGTCGTCCCTGTCCTGACTGCGGTGCCGGGACCGCGCACCAGTCCGGCTGCCTCGTCTGCCCGCAGTGTGGGTGGGCGCGCTGTGGGTGACCCCGGGCCGGTGGCCGGCCCGTTGGCGAGACCGTCACAACCGAGCAGCCAACTCCCGCTGATTTCGACCGTCAGGCCGTCCGGCCGTCCGCCCGTCATCCTCGACGAGCGTCTCCGCGGGACACGGTTTGTCTCTATCACTCCACAACGTGCTCTCAATCCGCCCGCATCGACCGGAATGGATTACTGGTCCCTCAATCCGTACGTCGGGTGCGAATTCGGATGCAGCTACTGCTATGCCCGCTATACGCATCGCTACGTCGTCGAGCGCGCGCACGACGCCGGCAAGTTGACCGATGCCGAGTTTGCCGACTATCGCGGCGAGCACGGGTGGGAGGCATTTGAGCGGCGCATCTTTGTGAAGGAACAGGTTGTGGGCGCGCTCGCCGTCGATCTCAAACGCGTTCCGCTTGGCGAGACCATCGTCATCGGTACCGCGACCGATCCCTACCAGCCGGCCGAGCGGCGGTTTCGGATCACGCGCGCGGTGCTCCAGCATTTGACGCGCTGCGAAGGCCTGTCGTTCGGAATCATCACGAAGAGTCCACTGATTGTGCGTGACGCCGATTTACTCGTGAAGCTGCAGCAGCGGAACGAGGTCCAGGTTCACGTCTCACTGATCACCGCCGATGCGCGGCTCGCGCGCACGCTCGAGGCACGCTCTCCCATTCCGGCCGCCCGGCTGCGCGCTTTGCGCAAACTCATTGATGCCGGTGTGAATGCCGGGCTGATCGTGGCGCCTGTCCTGCCCGGAATAACCGACGACCTGCCCCACCTGGACGCGCTCTTCGCGGCCGCGAAAGCTGCCGGCGCGCGGTTCATCCACGCCGGCGCGCTCCGGCTTTACGCGGCGGTGCGCGACCGGTTCATGCCACTCATTGCCGAACATTTTCCAGATCTGGTAGCGCGTTATGAGCGTGCCTACACCCGGCAGGCCGGCGCGCCGCGCGAGTATGCTCGTGCACTGGCGCGCCGGGTTCAGCGACTACAGAAGAAACACGGGTTTACAAAGAACGACGGCATGATCGACCGCTATCGGCCGAGCCGCACGCCGACCCAGGGCGAGCTGGAGCTGCGCGGCAGCCTCCCCTAGTTTCGCGAGAGAAGCTCGAAGACCCGCAACTGGCCACACACCGGCGTTGTAGCGTCGTGGATGTAGCCGCGCACAAATGCGTAGCCGAAGGCCACCGTGTCAGCCTGGTCTTCCAGCACGTAACTCGAGGCGAGGCTAATTGCGCCAGCCGGCATCAGTCGCGCACAGCCCAGGTTATCAACGAATTTGGAGGCAAATCCTCCGGCACTGCGTCGCGAGTTATCGGGATTCGTGAGTCGCACCGTCACCTCGCCGTAGGTCCGAACGGGAAGATCGGCGGCGGTAAGGGGTGCTTGCGCCGCGTAGACTGACGCAGCTGCGCGCATCTCAAACGTTCGCGCAAAATCGGCCTGTAGCCCGGGCGCCGTCCCCACCGTGTCGAGAGCGCCGTAGTAGACATCGACTGGCTGCGCCTCAGGGAGGCAGAGTATCGGAGTTGCATTCTTGACGAGAAAGTACGGCGCGAACGTCACGGCGGACTGGTCCGCAGTGATACCGGACTTATACACGCCCTGAAAACAACCGGGACGCGAGACAAGCAGCCGTACAGTGAAAGGCATCGCCACGGGGACCTCGGCGGGCCATTCCATCCATTGGACAGTGGACGGTATTACTTTGAGGTCGGATTCGCAGCCCGCGAGGGAAACAGCGAGCAGCGCAGACAAGGCAGGACGCATAGACCTCCTCCTGAAGTAAGAGATCCCGATTATCTACCCTAAGAAGTACCCTGCCGGTCACCTTCCTGCCACATGCGAGCCACCGCTCTAATCGTTCCCGGGGCGTTCCCCTCGGCCCGATTGTTGGCCACGATGAACGCCTCCACCCGCCGCCGATGCGCCTCTGTCACCAGGCGCACCAGATCGGCGCGCAAACCCGGGAGCGGCTCCTGAATGCGATCGTACGGCTGAAACTGCTTTACCGCATCCCCATATCGCCGACCGGGCTTCAGCAGGGCACGCGCCACCGTGAAGTTTGCCGGAAAGGTCCATGCAAGATCGAGCTGCTCGCCGATTGACGGCATTTCCGTCCAGGAGTTGAACACGTGCGCGACGCCGTGCCGCTTCAGTACCTCGCCATGGAGATCGGTGAGCAGCTCGGGATTGCGCAGCTCCACCCCGTATCGGAAGTCCCGCGGCAGCTGCTCGAGAAATACATCCAGCTGATCCGCCCATTGCAGCGGATCGGGAAGATCTTTGCCACGCATCGATTGGAACTCGAACACAAAGCATCCCGCATGATCGCGAAATGACCGCTCGTAAGGGCCGAGCACCGCTTCCTTGAAAAGCGCGGCGTTCAGAAAATCGGGATTGCGCATCCCCGCGAGCCCGGGCTGGCCGGCGTCCTGGCTCAGGCGCTGTGCGGTGATCCTGTCCCAGACTTTGCTCACACAGGGGAATCCGGGCGGAAGCGCCCGCGCATATGACTGCAGCTCTTCCTCGGAAGGAGGATCGTAGAAGGCGCTATCGATTCCGACGGTGCGAAACAGGGGATAGCGCGTGTACTCCTCCAGCCGCTTTGCCGGCTGTAGCCCGCGGTAGCTGCGGTGGTATACGTCCCCGAACCAGCCGTCATAGGTCCAGGTCGAGGTGCCGAATCGGATATTGGGGGGGATCGCTCGAGCCAGCGCGACGACTTCCGGGTTTAGCGCCGGAAGTGCCTCAGGACCAAAGAGATCGGGCTGGGTCATCAGTCTAAATATCACCTTGCGACATGACGAGCTTTCGGGATATATTCGGGTCCCATTTGACTCTGAAATGTCTCAACGTCCGACGAGCGTCCTCGCTGCCTGTGTCTGGATTCCCCTCTTCCCACTCCGCTGTGAAGAGGCGCGTCATGAAGGGCTTGCAGGCTACCCCATCGCGCTGCTCGCTCCTGACACCACTCGCAAGCTCTGGCAAGTTTCGCCGCTCGCCCGACATGCCGGCGTGAAGCCGGGGATGACGGTCAGCCAAGCGATCGGACTCTGTCCGACGCTGCGACTGTTCGAACCCGATCCCGTCCATTACGACGAACAGTTCGCCAGGCTCCTCTCTGCGCTCACCGAAGTGAGTCCTATCGTGGAGCCGGCGGAGCTGGGGTTGGCGTACGTGGGGACTGACGGATTGGAGGGGATTTTCGGCTCGCCGGAAAAAATTGTCGAAGCGATCAGCAATACGATGGAAAGATGGAATGATGGAATGATGGAACGAGATAATGGGAAGACGAGCGAAGCGAGCAGTTCTTTCCATCGTTCCATCTTTCCATCGTTCCGTCTTGGATTTGGTCTAGGAAAGTTCACCGCATGGGTGGCAGCAAGCCGTTCTAAACCGGGCGAAGCGATCATCGTGCAGACAGATGATGCAGGAAATTTTCTCGCCTCTCAATCCATCGCCGTTCTACCGCTCGATCCTGACATTCACCGCCGCCTGCGCCAGCTCGGCATCCGTACACTCGGCGCGCTGGCCGCGCTGCCGGAGGAAGCGATTGCGGCGCAATTCGGATCGGTCGGCCGGCGACTCTGGCTGCTCGCCGCCGGACGTATTACCGAGCCTGTCGTGGGCCGCGTCTCGCCCGAGCCGATCGTGGCGGCGCTCACATTCTTCACGCCGGTTGGCGAACGCGAGCTGCTCAGCCATTCGCTCGATCAGCTGATCGCCCGCGCGCTCAGGCATCCGCGTCGCATCGGATGGCGTGTCCACGCGCTGCGACTGCGCGCCGATCTCGATGGCTCCGGTTCCTGGCTCGCTACGATCCTGCTCAAGGATCCGAGCGCCGATGGCGCACGCATCGCCGCTCCACTCAACATTCGTCTCGAACAATCGCCGCCGACCGGCGCCGTCGAGCGGCTCGTCTTGGAATTCACCGCGTTCGCTCCGGGGACTTCGGAGCTCCAGCTTTTCGCGCGCGACGCCCAGGCAGCGGCGCGCGCTGGCCAGCAGCGCGCACTGCAGAGCGCCGCGCGCGAGATCCGGATGCGAATCAAACGATCCTCGCTTTATCACATTATCGAGGTGCAGCCATGGTCGCGCCTGCCCGAACGCCGTTACGCACTGATCGACTACGAGCCGTAAATGCGCCGAAGCCGGTGGCGTTGGAATTGGACGCCTCCGGCGTTTTGTCTGTCTCCAAAATCGGCAAAATCGAAGCGATTCTCGAAACGTGGCGAATCGATGACGAATGGTGGCGCCAGCCGATTGCACGCGCCTACATGGAAGTCATGCTGGAAGGTGGCAAACGTCTAGTGCTGTTTCAGGATCTCATCACCGGCGAATGGTTCTCGCAGATGCCCTGATGTACGCCGAGCTGCACTGCCATTCCGCCTACTCCTTCCTCGATGGCGCCTCGCCGCCGGATGCGCTTCTCGCGGAAGCGCATCACCACGGCTATCCTGCCCTCGCGCTCACCGACCGCAACGGCATCTACGGCTCGCTTGCATTCGCGCATGCCGCCAAGCCACTCGGGATTCAGGCAATCACCGGCGCCGCTGTCACGCTCACGGATGGCAGCGAGCTGATTCTGCTCGCCGAGACGCCGCAGGGATACACGAATCTCTGCCGTCTACTCACGACAACGCACCTCGGCGCCGAGCGCCTCGATCCGCGACTGCCGCACACTGAGCTTGAGGAACGGCATGACGGACTGATCATCCTGTCTGGCTCGCGCCGGGATGGCTTGCTGCCCCTGACGTTGGAAAACGATGGATTGAGCGCAGCCAGAAAGCTCGCGGAGCGATGCAAGGCGGTATTCGGCGCCGATCGATTTTTTGTCGAGATTCAACGCAACCGGGTGCGGGGCGATGTTGCCCTGACGAGTGCACTGATAAGCCTTGCGAATGACGTAGGCCTCAGCGCTGTGGCCACGGGCAGCGTGCACTACCACGCGCGCGAGCTGCATCGTCTGCACGATGTCATGGTGGCCATTCGCCATCGCACCACGCTCGACGGCTCGCATCGGGTCCGGAATCCGAACAGCGAGTTTTACTTGCGTCCACTGGAAGAAGTCATTGAGCTGTTTCGTGACTGTCCAGATGCTGTCGCCACTACCTTAGCCCTTGCCGAGCGCTGTCGCGCCTTCGATTTGACGCGCGATCTGGGGTACACATTCCCCGACTTCCGCGGGGCCGATCGCGCGCCCGCACCCCAAGCCCTCGCCGAGCTGTGCCGTGCCCGTTTGGATGATCGCTACCCGGAAGACTCGCTCTATCGCTCTCAGGCAGTGCGCCGGCTCGAAGAGGAATTGGTGCTGATCGAGCATCATGAGCTCAGCGGCTTCTTTCTCGTCTATCACGACCTCTTCGATCTCGCGCGCGAGGTCGCCACCGACGTACGGCGCGGATCGCGACGCGCCAGCGGCAATCTCCTGCCGGGCAGAGGCCGCGGCTCCTCCGTCTCTTCCATTGTCTGCTATCTCCTCGGCCTGTCGCACATCGATCCGATCGCGAACAAGCTGTTCCTCGGCCGCTTTCTGAACGAGACCCTCGCGTCGGTGCCCGACATCGATCTCGATTTCCCCCGCGAGATTCGCGAAGAGCTGATCCGCCGTGTCTACACGCGCTACGGCGCCGAGCACGTCGGGCTCGTGTGTTCGTTCCCCACCTATCGGCTGCGCTCGGCCGTGCGCGAAATCGGCAAAACACTCGACCTGCCCCTCGGCGAAATCGAGCTGGTCGCAAAATTGGCGGATGGGCGCGCGGACGAGCTGCCCGAAGAGCTGGAACACCTGCCGGGCTTTGCCGGCCGCAAGGATGCTCCCTTGTGGCGGGATTTGTGTACCCTCGCGCACGACATTCGCGGGCTGCCGCGCCACGTGTCGCAGCACCCGGGTGGCATGGTGATTTCCTCGCGGCCCCTGGTGGAGCTGGTGCCACTCGAGCGCGCCGCGATGGAAGACCGCGTCGTCTGCCAATGGGACAAAGACTCCTGCGATGACGCGCGCTTCATCAAGATCGATTTTCTCGCGCTCGGGATGCTGTCACTCGTCGAAGAGTGCGTCGAGCTGATCGCCCGCCGCACCGGGGGAGGGCCACCGCCCGACCTCTCGCGGATCGACTTCGAGGATCCCGCGATCTACGATCGCATCTGCGCCGGTGACACCATCGGCCTGTTTCAGATCGAGAGCCGGGCACAGATCCAGATGATCCGTCGCAGCCGCCCGCGCAATCTCGAGGACCTCGCGGTCGAGGTCGCGATCGTGCGGCCGGGACCGATCGTCGGCGGCGCAGTGAACCCGTACGTCCGGCGGCGTGAAGAGCAGCGCCGCGCGCACGCGGCCGGCCGTGCCTATGAGCCGCCGGTCGATCATCCCTTGCTGCGCGACTGTCTCGCGGAAACGCTCGGCGTGATCCTGTATCAGGATCAGGTGCTGCAGGTCTGCCAGGCGCTCGCGGGATTCACCACCGGCCAGGCGGAGGCGCTGCGGCGGGCGATGAGCCGGCGCCGCTCGCACGACCTGATGGCCGGCTTCTGGGACGAATTTCGCCAGGGCGCGCAGGCCCGCGGCGTTCCCGAAGCGACCGCCGAAAAGGTGTTCGCTCAGGTGATTGCCTTCAGTGAATTTGGATTTCCCAAATCGCACGCCGCGGCGTTTGGATTGCTCGCCTATCAATCAGCGTGGCTCAGGCACTATCATCCCGTCGAGTACTACGTCGCGCTCTTCAACAATCAGCCGATGGGTTTTTACTCGATCGACGCCCTGGGTCGCGACGCATTGCGCCATGGCATCGACATGAAATTGCCGGACCTCAATCGCAGCGATGTCTGGTGCACGGTTGAAGACAGATCTCTGCGTATAGGGCTTGGCTTCGTGCGTCATTGGAGTGAAGAGACGGCGACTGCGACCGTTACTGAGCGAGAAAGCCACGGACCATTCAAGAGCGTCAGCGATTTCATCCGACGCGCTCCAACTGCTCTCAAACGAACGGCGATCGAGGCACTCATGTGGGTCGGCGGTTGTGATGGGTTCGGGCTCACCCGGCGCGAGCTGTTGTGGCAGGTGGGTCTCTGGCTCCCTCCCAAGGCCCAGCGCAGCAGCGACGGCCGCGGGCGTCGCCAACTCGAGCTGGCGCTGAATCATCCGCACGAGCACTTACGGTTCCGCGGCCTGGTCGCGCACGAACAGCTGCTCGCCGAATACGCCACACTCGGCTTCTCGGCCAGCGGCCATCCTTTGTCATTGGTACGTAATGCTTTACCGGCTGACCTCACGCTCAATCGCGATCTCGAATACCTGAAAGCGGGAGTGAAGTGTCAGGTGGCGGGGCTGGTCGTTGCGCGCCAACGACCGGAAACCGCGAAGGGGACCGTATTCCTCCTGGTCGAAGACGAGACCGGCATGACGAACGTGATCGTGCGGACGGATGTGTACGACCGCTATCGCGCAGCCGTGCGCGGGGAGCCCTTCGTGCTGGTTCGTGGCAAACTTGCGAAAGATGACGGGACGGTGAATGTGCTTGCGGAGGAGATTACCGGCCTGCAAAGCGAAATGACGATACCACCTGATGACTCCGCATTCCGGGTTCCGCATTCCGCATTCGCCTTTTTGAAGGCCATGCGTCGAGTCGCCCCCGATTCCAAGGATTGGGGATGACCGCTGCCTTGGGTTTTCGCGTGAAATCCGGCTGGGCCGCCGCCGTGCTCCTCACGGGCCCAAAAGCAGCCCCACGTGTCGCGGACAGCAGCATCGTCGAGCTGAGTGATGCCAAGGTGCCCCACTCGCGCCAACCGTATCACGCGGGAATGGGGACCGCGCAGACCGACCGCCACATCGTCGACAGGCTCGTTCGAGGAATCGAGCGGTTCTCGCGCCGGTCCCTGGCCGCCCTCGTTGCCCAGCATCGAGCCGAACATCAGCTGCGTGCCGCGGGAGTCGTGGTGTCGTCGTTGATCGATCCCGCGACGATTGCCAGTCCGCACATGCGCGCGCATGCATCCGAGGGCCGATTGTTCCGAGCGGTCACCGCCGGCGGGCTGGAGCGCTGCGGATTGGCGGCCGCGATCGTCCTCGAGCGCGATGTCTACGACCGGCTCGCCACGAGACTCCGTCGGGCGCCTGCGACCGTGAAGGCTCAAGTCGCGGCGCTCGGCGACGGCGTTGGACGCTGGCGCGCCGAGCAAAAGGTTGCGGCGGCGGCCGCATGGTTGGTCCTGGCCGGGGGTTGACGCCGTCCGGGCACCGGGCGAGATATTTTGTCGTGGGCCGCCGCACGCATCTGCTGTTTGTTGCTCTCGTCCTCTTCGTCGTCCCCGTCGCAGCCGGGCAAGGTCGCAGTGCGGAGTCCGTACGCACGGCTCGCGCGCTGATCGGGAGCGGTCAGTTTGCCAAGGCGGATACGGCGCTGAACGAAGCGCTCGAGTCCGCGCTGTACCTAATGGACAGCGTCAATGTTTTCGTCTGGCGCGGCATTCTAGAGTACGTGCGCGGCTCGGACAGTCTCGCGCGCGCGAATTTTCGTAGCGCGCTTCAGCTGCGGCAGATCGTCGCCGTTCGTGGCCTCGACGAGATTTCCCCCGGTCTGCAAGACATTTTCGACGCAGAGGCGCGGCCGTTCCGCATTTTCGTCGCGAGCGACCTCGATGAGCCCGCCTCGTGGCGTTCCGGGCCGAAGCTCGTCTATCCGGCAGAGCTGCGGCGGCGGCGCGTGGGTGGTCATGCTCTCGTAACCGCGGTCATCGATACCCTCGGCCGAGTCGAGGAGCGCAGTTTCGAGATCCTGGAATCGCCGGACTCCGGATTCAACGCCCCGTTGCGCCAAATGATGTTCGCCGCGCAGTTCACGCCGGGCCGCGTCAAGGGTCATCTGGTGAGGAGCGCCGTCAGTCTCGGATTCACGCTCAGCCCGCCGGCTCCCGCGAATCCCACGACGCTCATCGGAGCAGCACGCGAGCAATTGCGCGCACATCGCGCCGACAGTGCACTCGCGCTCACTGAAGCGGCGTTGGACAGCGCCAGCAACGCGACCCCCGGCGAACGCGTGTACGCGCGGCTCGTTCAGGGGACCGCATGGCACGCGAAGGGCCGGGACAGTCTGGCGGCGCTGTCGTTCGACGCAGGTCTCGCGAGCTATCGCGATCTGACGGCGCGCGGCGTCGACCTCGCGCCGTTCCTCAAACGACTGGCGGATTCCATTCGCATCAGCCGCCGCGGCGGCAGAGCCACCGCTGGCGCAGCCTCACCGTTCGCCGCACCCAGCGTTGTGGGAGTTGTCGATGAGCCGCCGGTGCTCATTTCGCATCCGCCGATTCGCTACGCGGCCGAGATGCAGGCTTTGCGGATCGGCGGCACCGTCATCGTGGAAGCGACACTCGACACGACCGGGCGCGTCCTGCCGCCCACTGTGAAGGTGGTCCAGAGTCCCAATCCGGTATTCGATGCGGAAACGAAGCGGGTCGTCCTTGCGGCGGTATATCGACCCGCCCGGATTGGCGGCCGGCCGTCGCGTGTGACGATTCGTCAGCCGGTCACATTTGCAGCCTATTGACGCCCGAGCGAGAATGAAGGCATGACGACCGAGCTCGCTACTCTCGCCGGTGGCTGCTTCTGGTGTCTCGAAGCGGTCTTCGAGCAGCTGCGCGGCATCAGCAAAGTGACTTCAGGATATTCCGGCGGACACGTACCCAATCCCACGTATGAAGCCGTGTGCACCGGCACGACGGGGCACGCGGAAGTTGTGCAGGTGGAATATGACCCCAACGAGATCTCCTACCGGGATCTCCTCGGCGTCTTCTTCACGCTCCACGATCCGACGACGCTCGATCGGCAGGGGGGCGATGCGGGCACGCAGTACCGCTCGGCGATTTTCTATCATGATGACGAGCAGCGTCGCACGGCGGAGGAAGTAATCAAGGAGCTGGAAGCCGAACACGTCTTTGACGACCCGATCGTGACCAAGATCGAGCCGCTCGTCGCCTTCTATCCGGCCGAGGAATACCACCGCGAGTACTACCGAAGGAACCCCAACCAACCGTATTGCCGGGCGGTCATCGCCCCCAAAGTCGCGAAACTCCGTACCAAGTACCTGCAGAAGCTCAAGGTCTAGCCGGCTCGACTCTTTCCCAGGTAGGTACGAACAAGAGGAACGGGCCGGCGGCGCATCAACGCGGCCCGCAGCACGTCGCGCTCCTCGGTTGGGACCTCGACGAGGAAGCGCTCCTTGCCTTCGCTTTCCTTCACAACGATCGGCACCCCGTCGCGATAGAGAACGCGGTTGCTGGTAATCGCCGGCACCGCCTCGCCGGGCGTCAGGATCCCAACGAGGTTCAGCGGATCGGCGCCACTGATCGCGACCAGCTCCCCCTCCCCACCTTCGCGGCGCGTCGTGCGGAGCAGCCCGATCGCTTCTGGAAGCGCGTACTGCTCACCCGAGAACCCGCCCACGAATCTGCCGCCCCTGATCTCGCCGCGTGCCTCGAGCCGGCGGTATACGCGCAGGATGTCGCGCCAGGGTGCCAGGAGCGTCTCGCGCTGCACCAGGCGGCGGAAAACCACGCCGTATCGGCGCAACAGTTGCCAGGCGGTCGCTTCCGCAATGTCTTCCGCGGCGATCGGTGGACGCGCGTGCGTGCGCGACCAGCGTCCCGCCGTCTCGACGCCGAACGGCGCGATTCTGCCGCGCCGCCGGTAGCCTCCGCCCAGCGGCCGGCGCCGATCGGACGGTACCAGCAACGCGCGCAGGCCCGCAAAGCTGTCGGATGAAACCAGTCCCCACGCGACCAGCTCGCCGAGTCCCTTCTCGACTTCGGTGCGCAATAGCCCCGTCGCGGTGACGAGATCCCCGAAGAAGAGCGCGCCGCGTTGCTCGAATGCGGAGAGCATCGCCTTCGCGGTCGAAGAAAGCGGCAGCGTCGCGGGATCGATTTCTGGGCTGCCCGCACGCCAGATCTCGCCGCGCTCGCGCCGGAACAACGCAATGGGCGTGCTGCGGACGGGACCGGCCTTTCGATTCCGCATTGCGACTTCGGTATTCCGCGTTGCCGTCAGCCGTCCCCACGCGATTTCGCCCGACAGGCACAGTCCATCGAGCCAGAGCGGATCGTAATCCATGAGGCGCGCCGGCAGCACTTCCGATTCCCAGGCGCCCGCCGCGAGCTCGTAGCCGTCGAGGACGTCGAGCACCGCCGCCAAGCCTTCGGGCCCCTCGGCTCGCGATCCCGGCGCGAGGCGCTGCCAGCGGAACAGGAATCGCAGGAAGTCCGCCGCGGCGACTGGCTCGATCTCTCTGCGCAGCCGGTCGAGTGTGTAGCGATGAATCCGCGCCAGCAGCCGGCGCTCGCACCACTCGGTTCCCTGCACTCCGGCGGAGAAGCGGCCGCGGAGAGCGAAGCCTTCATGCTCAAGCGTCCCGAGCGCGAAATCCACGTCGCCGATTGGAAGTCCGACGGCGTCGACGATGTCCGCGGCGGTAGTCGGGCCGACCACCTCCAGCCGCCCACGCACTAGCTCGCGAATCGCGTCTTCCCTGGTCCAGGTTTTTGCTCGCTCGCGCTCCGGCGGTGTAACGACGGGCTCGTACAGAGCGCTCGGGAACGCGGCTTGCAGCATCGGTAACCGCTCAGTCGCCACCCACAGACGCCCGTCCACCGTCGTCACACGGCCCGCGGTGATCAGGCTGTCATACTTGTCCTTCCAGGACGCGTGCTTTCCGGCTTCTACGCTTGGGACGCCGCCCATAATGAGCAGCGCATCGTGCAGCTCATCGGGCGTCTCGGGATCGGGCCACGCTTGCTCGCGCACCAGATCGATCGCCGACTGATCGAGTTTGCCGAACTCGTCCGCGGTCTTCACGTCGAGCCCGCGACGCGTGAGCACCGCCTGCGTGCGGCGCTCCTCTAGGGGAGCGTCATCGAGAAACGCGTAGGGCCGGGCATTCAGGACTTCATGCGACAGCGGCGACGGCTCTGAGGTGTCGCGGGCGATCAGCGTGAGCTGTCCCGCTTCCATGCCCTCGAGAATCCGCTTGAGACCAGGGAAATCCATCGCCTCGAGGAGGCAGTCGGCGATGGTCTGATTCACGAGCGGGTGATCGGGAATCTCGCGATCGCCGACGAGATTTTCGGGACAGGCGAGCTGATCGGGGAACACCGCCGCCACGAGATCCTCGGATTCCATCCGTTGCAGCGGCGTGGGGACTTTACGCCCGCCTCTGAACCGCAACACGGCGAGCGCGCGTGTCGCATTCCAGCGCCACCGCGTCCCGAAGACCGGCGCGTCGAGCATGGCCTGCACCAGCAGGTGTTCGGCCGTCGCCGGTTTCAAGTACTGGAAGACATCCTCGAGTGGGAAGCTGTGCTGCGGACCGAGCGACAAGACGATGGCGTCCTCGGTCGCCGCCGCCTGGAGCTCGAAGTTGAAGCTGCGGCAGAAACGCTTGCGCAGCGCGAGTCCCCACGCGCGGTTGATGCGGCTACCGAAGGGCGCGTGCAGCACGAGCTGCATACCGCCCGCTTCGTCGAAAAACCGCTCCAGCACGAGACAGTGCTGCGTCGGGATCGTGCCGAGGATTTGCCGGGTCGCCCCGAGGTACTCGACGATCTGCCGAGCGCCCGGCTCGTTGAGCCCGAGATTCTCGACCAGCCATTGCATTGCGGCCGGTGGATCGTCCAGCCTGTCGGCGATGTCCTGCCGGAGTCGGGACACTTCCTCCGACAACTCGTTCGTGCGCCCCGGCGCTTCGCCGAGCCAGAAGGGCAGCGTCGGCGGCTGTCCCTTGGCATCGGCCACACGAACCTGCCCCGACTCGACTTTGACGATCTGGTACGACGTGTTGCCGAGCTGAAAGATGTCGCCCGGCGTGCTCTCGATCGCGAAGTCCTCGTTCAACGTGCCAACAAATGTCTCGGTCGGCTCGAGAATGACGCGGTAGTCCCCCAGATCGGGGATCGCGCCGCCGGACGTGATGGCGGCGATGCGCGCCCCGCGCCGTCCCTTGAGCTTGCGGTTGATCCCGTCGTAGTGGATGTGCGCGCTGCGCCGGCCACGCCGGGTCGTAAACCCTTCCGCCAGCATCTGCACGACGGCGTCAAACTCAGCCCTGCTCAGCTCACGGTACGGATAGGCGGAGCGCACCCGCTCGTAGAGCGCGTCCTCGTCCCATTCTTCGCCGGCGGTCGCCGCGACGATCTGCTGGGCGAGAATGTCGAGTGGTTTGTTGGGAATGATCAGGCGATCGAGCCGGCCCTCGCGCGTGGCGCGGAGCATCGCCGCGCACTCGATCAACTCATCGCGCGAAAGGGGGAACAGCCGGCCTTTCGGAATTGCACCGAGGCGATGCCCTGCCCTGCCGACACGCTGGAGCAACGTCGCGATCGAGCGCGTCGAGCCGACCTGGATGACGAGGTCGACACTGCCGATATCGATGCCCAGCTCGAGCGACGCGGTGGCAACGAGCGCTTTGAGCTCGCCCCGCTTCAGTCGTTCTTCGGCTTCGAACCGCTTCTCCCGCGACAGGCTGCCGTGATGGCTCGTGATGTGATCGGCGCCGATCCGCTCCGAGAGATGCATCGTGAGGCGCTCGGCGAGGCGCCGGGTGTTCACGAACACCAGCGTCGTGCGATGCTGCGTGATCAGCTCGGCGATCCGGGTGTTGACCTCTTCCCAGACCTCCGCCGACATCACCGCCTCGAGCGGCGACGATGGGATCTCCAGCTCAAGATCAAGCGTGCGGATGTGGCCGGCGTCGACAATCGTGGGCAGCGGCTGACCTGTGCCCACCAGGAACTGGGCGATCTCTTCGATGGGCCTTTGTGTGGCCGATAGGCCGATACGCTGCGGCCGCTTGCCGATCAGCGCATCCAGTCGGGCGAGTGACAGGGCTAGATGACTGCCGCGTTTGTCGCGGGCGACCGCATGGATCTCATCGACGATCACGGTGCGTACCGGGCGCAGCATCTCGCGCGCGCGCTCGGACGTGAGGATGAGGTAGAGCGATTCCGGCGTCGTGACCAGGATGTGCGGCGGCTGCCTGAGCATCGCCTGCCGCTCGGACTGCGGCGTGTCGCCTGTGCGGACCAGCGTCCGCACCTCTACGTCCGGCAGCCCCTGCGCCGCGAGGGTCGCGCGGATTTCGGCCAACGGTTCAGACAGGTTTTTCTGTACGTCGTTCGACAGCGCTTTCAGAGGCGAGACGTAGACGACCTGCATCTCATCTTTCAGCTCACCATTCAATCCCTGGCGTACCAGACCGTCGATGGCAGACAGAAAGGCGGCGAACGTCTTACCTGAGCCGGTGGGGGCGGCGATCAAAACGTCGCCGCCCTGTTGAATTACCGGCCAGGCGCGGCGCTGTGGCTCGGTCGGCTCGGCGAAGCGGTTGGCAAACCAACGCTCAATGACAGGATGAAAGCGGGACAGCGGCATAGGACCCGAAATATACCCGAAACTGGGCTACCGGAGAACCTCGTGCAATGTGGCCCCGCGCAGCGCCGCGATGCGCTCGATGGTCTCGCCGATTTTGTTGTTCGGCGTCGAGGCACCCGCGGTCACGCCGATCGTGAGTGGGCCCGCTCCGTCAGGAAGCCAGTGCTCACGGCGTTCTTCATTGGTGTGCGTACCCACCGGACGGTAGCGAATGCTGCCGTCCTCCATGTCGATGCACGCCGCATCTTCGATGTGATACGTCGGCACCTTCTCCTGGCAGATGGCGGCGAGATGCGTCGTGTTGCTCGAATTGTATCCGCCGATCACCACCATCAGGTCCAGTGGCTCGGCGATCAGCTTGAGCACCGCGTCCTGCCGCTCCTGAGTCGCCGAGCAAATCGTGTCGAATGTCCGGAAATGCTCGCCGGCCACCGCATCGCCCCAGCGCCGCGCCATGCTCTTTCGCACCTCCGCGGCAATCGCGAGCGATTCTCCCGATAGCATCGTGGTCTGATTGGCGACACCGACATGCTCCAGATCGCGGTCGGGATCGAAACTCGGCGACATCGTGCCGTTGAACTGCTCCAGAAACTGCTCTCTGCTCCCTGCTCCCTCGATGTAGTCGCACACGACGCGCGCTTCCTTCATGTCGCGCACGACCAGATACTTGCCGTCCGGATATTTCGTGACCTGACTGGAGGTCGCCTTCGTCTCTTCGTGATAATTCTTGCCATGGATGAGCGCGGTGAAGCCGTCGCGCGCATATGACTCCACACGCTTCCAGACGTTGAGCACCGAGCCGCACGTCGTGTCCACCAGAACGCAGCCGATCGCGCGCAGCCGCTCGAAGTCGCGGACGGTCACGCCGAATGCCGGAAGAATCACCACATCGTCGGCGGTGACGGCGCTGAAGTCGAACTCCGCATCGCGCCCTTCGGGCCGATGGAGGAACTGGACGCCCATTGCGGCGAGCTTTTGATTCACGTGCGGGTTGTGAATGATCTCCCCGACGAGGAAGGTGCGTTTGCCGGGGAACTTGGTGCGCGTCTCGTACGCATACTCCACGGCGCGGTCCACGCCGTAACAGAATCCGAATTCGCCGGCGAGCCGGAACGTGACGTCCCCTACTGTGAGGCTGTAGCCGGCCGTGCGAATCGCATCCACCACACGGCTGTGGTAATCCGCGGCGAGTGCGCCTTCGATGGCGCCCTTGAGGCCGAATCCCTTCCGGAAATACGTCTGTTCCACGGGGCTCAATCTAACTGGACGCCGCGGCCACCGCGGATCGCGTCGAGCACGCGCTGGATCTGCCAGCCGTCGCGGAACGTCGCGGGTTCACCGTCGGGTGTACCACCGCGGATCACATTGACCATGTCTCGCAGCAGCCGTACGAACGATCGCGCCCACATGTTGTTGGGCTTCGTTTTCTCCCAAAGATCGTCGGGAGCCGAGATGTCTTCTAGCGGAGCGCCGGGTTTGCCGAGCTCGAGCTTCGTTTCGCCGCTGAGCAGCAGCGTTCCGTCGCTGCCCGTGACCTGGCCGAGATGACCGGGGCCATGATGTGCGACCGCACTGAGCGTGATCGTGGCGACGG
>WNFD01000069.1_pt1 | contig 90027 bp, 73 predicted proteins | sample 5400491 | NCBI WGS metagenome assembly WNFD01 (sample SAMN13153343, study PRJNA577476) | soil metagenome | isolation source: 120 cm saprolite under Douglas fir tree site 2 hole 2 replicate 2 | place: USA:California | collected 2015-04-18 | reverse complement strand
GAGCGAATGCTGCTGGGGGTTGCCATTGTGCTGGTTGTGGTGCCGAGTGCTTACCTCGCATGGTCTCGCTTCCGAAGCCGCCCGCAGCCACAGGTCAAGATCGCGAGCGAAATTCGCAATGCCTCTAACGGGCACGAGTCGGCCAGGTCCAACGGCCAACCTGTGTTATCCCCCAAATCTGGCGAGGCCCATGACTTGTATCTCAAAGGTCTGTACTTCTGGAACAAAAGGACCGTGGCGGGATTGCAGCAGGCCATCGAGTATTTTCAGCAAGCTACAACCATCGACCCTAATTACGCCCTCGCCTATGCGAGCCTGGCGAATTCCTATACCCTCCTGACCGCCTATTCTTCTGCTTCCGCAACCCTGTACATGTCCCAAGCACGCGCGGCCGCCTTGCGGGCCCTGGAGCTTGACGAAAACCTGGCGGAAGCGCACACGGCGCTGGCTTTAATTGTCCAGAATCACGATTGGGACTGGCAAACTTCAGAAAAAGAATACCGGCGGGCCATCGAATTAAACCCCAACTACGCTACCGCCCACCACTGGTATGCCGAACATCTGATGTGGCTGGGGCGCTTCGATGAGGCGTTAAGCGAGAGCGAACGAGCGCGCCAACTGGATCCCCTTTCGCTCATCATTGCCACCGACCATGGCGCGATTCTGTACTACTCACGGCAGTATGACCGCGCCATCGAACAGCTTCGCCTCGTGCTTCGGAAGGATCCGACTTTTGGCCGAGCCGCCGGTATCATAACCTCCGCGTATGTAGAGAAGGGGATGTTCGCTCAAGCGTTGTCCGACGCAGAAACTTTGCGCCGTCTCTATGGGGAAGGACCCGCGTATTGGATGACGCTGACTTACATTTATGGCCGCGCCGGCCAGTTGGAGCGGGCTCGACACCAGTTGGAGAAGCTGGAAAAGTTGAGCCGGCATGGGCAGGTGGATCCTGTAAGTATGACTTGGGCACATCTCGGCATGGGGAACAAAGAGGAGGCCCTGGCCGACCTGGAAAAAGCCGCGCTTCCAGGATTTATTGCGCCGCGTCGGTTTAGCACAATAATCCGCTTCTGGCTCCACGATCACCTCTGGTACCCGGGCTGCGTCTCATTTGATCGGGAGTCCGGGCTTTTCTGAACGGTTGGTGATGGCCGGGCAAGTCGGTATTTCCGACATATCCCTCAACCACATGAGCGTCCACAAGAGGAGGTGTTGCAAGCGAAACAAGAGATTCTGGACGAATTGTCGGCAAGCCGGAAGTTAACCGCGGAGCATCGGGCTCTAGGGTTGGCTTGCGGCTCTTGAGAGGGTTTTGTTACACGCTCTAAATTTGAATGATCAGCTTCTGCCGCCTCGGCCATATTTGCGGGCGAGGCGGAATGGCCGGCGGAGGGCATCGAGGAACCAATGGCGCTTTTCTTCAACGCCGCTTTTCCAGTCTTCCTCCGTGGGCGAGAGCGAGAGCCGCATCAGATAGGCAGGCGCGGAGACCAAACCTCCGTGCATGCGCAGACGAAATGCGGCGCGTTCGAATAGACCCGGCGGGGCGTAGCCCGCTGCCGGAAGCCAATTCAGAATTTGGCCGGTGAGTTTTGCGGTCACTTTATCTGATTTGACCTCTTCCAAAACGTGGTCAGGCAAGCGGAGCTTCAGCAAGGTCGCGGCCAGCTGCAGTCCCCCGTGCAACATGCGGTCTGCTCCCACTTCTTTCGCGGTAGAAGCGGCGCGCTCCCAATCGAGGTTCGATTGCCGAGAGACCAGGGCGGCTACGTCGGCGATCCACATCAGGCGCTCCCAGAGATGCTTCGCGCCGTGAACGCAGATCAACACCAGCTCATCCTCAACGGATAAGGCGGGCGCTTCGCGGGAATCGAGCCGCACCCGGGTTTGTCTTTCGAAGAATTTTTCAAGGGGGAGCCGGCGGGGAAAATAGCGGAGCGTAAAATCGTTGTGCAGTTCGACGAGCAATGTCGAATCCCGCTTGGAGAAAAGATACTGGCCGGGAATTTTTCCGGCGTCGATTGCGGCAATGGGGATAGCCGCATCGTAGCCCGCGGCCATCATGAGTTCCGTGGCGCGGCGAATATCCCGCTGGCGGACGAGGAGATCGAGATCGCCATAGCTGCGCATCGCGGGATCACCATAGGCACGAATCGCGAGAACGGGGCCCTTCACGACCAGCGCGTCGATTCCCGCCGAAGCAAACTGGTCCAAAATGCGGAAAAGTTCCGCCGTCATGCGCAGGGTGACAAAGTTTTGCGCGCGCTGACCATCGAGAAGCGCCTTCCTTGTTTCTCGCGGGACAGAGTCTCCGTCCATCTTGCCCAGACGCGCCGCGAGGTGCCCCAGAACGCCGTGCTCTGCCGCTAGCTCAAGGAGCCGCGGTCCATTCGCCGCTCGGACAAGTGCGGAGAGTTTCCGCGCATCAGGCTGTGGCGAGGCGCATTCGAGCAGGACCAGCCACTCGTTCTGAATCGAGCTTGATTCGAATGGAAGCAAGCGTTCTCCTCTAGCGGTTCGACCGTAGTGTACGTGAACGGATCGTTTATTTCGCGGGGAGGCGAACGGCCCGCCTCAGAAGGCGAGCCCTACGGGAACACCGGCGCGTAATAGGTGCACCTGAGAAATACGAGTGAAGACGATTCGGGAAGGCCCAAATTGCGGTTACTTACCCATGGAAGCGGAGAGAGTCTCATCGCCACGGCCGCGGCGGCGGACATCAATCCCGAGGCGCTTGATTTTCTGATTCAGCGTGGAAAGCGGAATCATGAAGCGCTGGGCGGCTTCGGTCTGGTTCCAGCCGGTGCGTTCGAGCATATCAATAATGATGCGGCGCTCGATCTCGTCCATGATTTGAAAGAGGGACGGCTGCGGATGATCGGCGGCGGAGCGCGAACCGGGTTCACCAGGAAGCGGCGGGAGAAATTCCGAGAGCTGCAGGCGCACGCCGCGAACAATTTCCTTGGTGCGAATACTTTCCGGCAGCAGGTCCACGTCCACGCGCTCTTGCGTGGAGAGGACAACGGCGCGTTCGACAACGTTTTCCAGCTCGCGCACGTTGCCGGGCCAGTCGTAGTCCATCAGGAGCTTCAAAGCGCCCGGCGTGAATTGCCGCAACGGCTTGGTGTTTTCGAGGCAATAGCGCCCGAGGAAATGCGCGAGCAGCATCGGCACATCCTCACGGCGGTCGCGCAGCGGCGGAAGCTGCAAGTGAATGACGTTGAGGCGGTGAAATAAGTCTTCGCGGAAGCGTCCTTCGCGAACGAGCGTGAGGAGATCCACGTTCGAAGCGGCCACGATGCGGACGTCCACTTTGATTTGCTCCGTGCCGCCGAGACGCATGAATTCGCGTTCTTGAATAACGCGCAGGAGCTTGGCCTGCGTTTCCGGACTGATGGTGGCGATTTCGTCGAAAAAGATGGTGCCCTGATCGGCGACTTCGAAGAGACCCTTTTTGGAAGCGACGGCGCTGGTGAAGGCGCCTTTGACGTGGCCAAATAACTGCGATTCAAGAAGGTCCACGGGGATCGAGCCGGTATTCACGGGCACAAAGGCTTTGTCGGCGCGAGTGGAGGCGGAGTGAATCGCCTTGGCGATGAGCTCCTTGCCCGTACCGCTCTCGCCGCTAATGAGGATGGTGGAGCGCGAAGGAGCCACCTGGGTAACGAGGTCCAGGAGCGTCTGCATCTTGTCGCTCTTGCCGATGATGCTGGGAAAACTGAAACGCTGCTTGAGGGCGCGCTTGAGCTGGACGTTTTCGTCGCGAAGGCGGCGCGACTCCACAGCCTGAGCGACTTGCGCCAGAAGTTCGTCGTTGGACCACGGCTTGGTGATGTAATCCATCGCGCCGTTCTTGAACGCGGCACGCGCCATTTCAATCGAGCCGTAGGCGGTAATGAGCACGATGGAAAGCTGCGGATCGCGGCGGTGAATCTCTTTCAGGATGTCCAGGCCATTGCGGTCCGGCAGGCTGACGTCCAGCAACAGCAGATCGAAAGGATGCTGTTCGAGCTTCGCAAGGCCGGATTCCCCGGTCTCCGCGCTGGAGACGCCGTAACCTTCGCTCTTTAAAAGGACTTCGAGGCCTTCGCGAATTTCCGATTCGTCATCAACAACAAGAATCGAACCTTTAGACATGGACCGCTTTCTTGACCGCAGGGAATTCGACGTGAAAGGAGGTGCCTTTGCCGGGCGTCGAGCGAACGTCAATTTTCCCGGAGTGTTCCTTGATGATGCCGTAGCTCACGGAAAGACCGAGGCCGGTGCCGCGGCCGCTGGCTTTGGTGGTGAAGAACGGATCGAAGATGCGGTGGATGTGTTCGCTCGCGATGCCGGCGCCGGTATCCGCGACTTCCACTTCCACGCTGCCGTTGTGCGCAACCGTGCGGACTTCCAGCATGCCGCCGCCCGGCATGGCGTCGCGTGCGTTCAGGAAAAGATTCAGAAAAACCTGCTGGAGCTTGTTGGCGGAGCCGCGAACGGGGGGCAGCGGCTCGCCAAGTTGTTTGACCACGCGAATTTGCGAAGTTTTCAAAGGATGAGCGACCAGCGAAAGGGTTTCTTCGACAACGCGGTTGACGTCGACATCGGCCGCTTCCGCCGCTCCGGTACGCGAAAAATTGAGCAGGTTGTTGACGATTTCGCTGGCGCGGAAAGTTTGCTTCACGATTTTTTCGATGATGGACTGGCGGGGATCGCCTTCCGGCATCTGCTTGGCCAGCATTTGGATGTAGTTCGAAATCACGGCCAGCGGAGTATTCACTTCGTGCGCGACGCCGGCAGCGAGTAGGCCAAGCGAGGTCAGCTTTTCTGTCTGCGACATCTGCTCTTCCATGCGCTCGCGCTGGGTCACGTCGTCGAAAAGGAGCAAACGGCCGATGCGCTCGCTGGACTTGCTGACCAGAGGCGCGATGGATACGTTCAACGTCAGTGATTTGCCTTGATGTTGGAGCCGCTGCTTATAAATACCGGTGATCTGTTCCGCGTCGCCACGCGCCACGATCTCGCCCGCCAGCTCCTCGGGCAGGAGGGAACTGAGCTGCCGGCCAACGGCCTCTTGGCGCGACACGCCGAAAAGCTGTTCCATGCGGGTGTTCCAGGACTCGACAATACCGTCCAGATCCACCGCCAGCACGCCGACGTTCAGAGATTCAACGATGTTTTCGCTGAAATCCTTGAGGCGGGCGATCTCCAGCGCTTTTTGCTCGAGGGAACTGTAAAGCTGCGCGTTGTCCAGCGCCACGGCTACGTAGCCGGCGATCGTTTCCACCAATTCGACGTCATCGCTGGAGAGGAAGTCGCCGTCAACCGTCTTGCCGAGGCCCAGAACGGCGACGGTGTGTTCGCGGATGCGGCAGGGGACGAAATAATTCAGATCGAGCTGCTCGAGCGTGCGGCGGACGGACTCGCTGACGTCACGCGCCGCACGGGGCGACTCAAAAAAGAGCGCCCCGCGGGCAAACTCGGGCCGGGCCGGCTCGAGAAAACTAAGGTCCAGGGATTCGAAGAGCCGCACACCCATGGAACGCGCGATGCGCATTTGGCCGGGCTGCAGGGGATCTTCCACAAAAATCGCAAGCCGGTCGACGAGCAACGTCTGGGAGACGCGGTCCATGACCGAGCCGAGCATGGGGTCGAAGCGCACTTCGTTCGTCAGGGTGCGCCCGAATTCAATCAGCGTGCGGCGATAGTCGAGGCGGTCGCGGTAGAAAAAGCGGTCGAGGCGCCCCTGAATCCCTTCGCGGAACGGCTGGAACAAAAAGGCTGCGACAACAATGGCGATCATGCCCCCGACCGGACCGGTGGTCTGCGCGTGGAAAATATACGTAATGAGGGCCACCAGCGCAAAATAAACTGTGGCGACTGCTGCCGTGGCCGCGGTGTATGCCAGGCCTCGCTTGAAGATGATATCCACGTCCATCAAACGGTAGCGGATGATGGCATAGCCGAAACACAGGGGAATGAGCACGAGGCTCAAGACCGACATCTTCATCCAGGGATGCGCGTCCAGGTTTACATCGAGCACCAACGGAAGGATGTAAAACAACGAGACCGGCAAACTGCCGATGAGCGTTCCGCCAGTCAGCCACTTTAATTGCTGGCGGAGGACACCGGACGGGGCTTCCCGGTAGCTCCAGTAAAAAACGAGCCCGGCAGCCAGAAAACAGAGCGCCAGATAGCTAAATTCCCACTTCGTGAGCAACAGGTAGGGAGCAAGCCAGGGCACGAAACCGAGGGCGTTGAGCGCGGTACTTACATGAATTACGAGTAAAAAGATAGGCAAGGCATACACGGCCAGGAGCTTCGAGGACGAGCGAATCGTTGTTTCCGAGCGCCCCGGGAAGACCAGAGCGAAATGGAGCAGCAAGGCCGGGGCGAGGAGGCGCGCCACGATCTCCGACCAATAGACTTCCCAGTCAAACGCGTCAAACTTTCCGCTGTAGTGGAAGGACCAGCAGATGAAGGAAACCAGGCAAAAGACATAAAAGTGCACGGCACGAGGCGCATTCCACCGCCGAACGAAGATGAAAAGTCCGATGAACAAGAACAGCAGGCCCACGACGCGCAGATAGTTTTCCGTGGCGAGCGGCTTTTCCGCGGGCGCGGTGACGAGCGGAGTCTCAAACTCTTCGCCGTTGCGCGAAAGCTTGTAGCGCACCTGCGTCCAGAGCCCGGCGCGATCCAAACGCCGCGCAACTTCCGAAGCTCTTGTGACATGGGCACCGTTGATGCTGAGCAAAACATCGTTGGCGTGAATTCCCGCACGAGTAGCGGGCGAATTCGGTGAAACTCGCTTCGCCTGAAGACCGTGATCCGTGTCGAGCCAGGCAACGCCGTCGTAGGCGAGATCGTAACGGGCCCGCTGGTCAAAATTCAGCAAGGCGAAAATCATCGCCGCCAGTGTGGCTAGCGCCAGTACGACCGCCCCGAGACTGACTCGCAGATTCTGCTTCATGGCTCAAAAAGACCCAAGAGGGCTGGAATACACCCCCAGGATAAGAAGTCCGGTGCAAACCAATGTCCAATGTTTGGTAGCTGGCGCGTCCTCGAACTCTAGTATCTTGAACATGTTACGGAGGCCCGAGGCTGGATTCTCCGGTGGCATCCACTTTCTGGAAGTACAAATACAGCTTTCGAGAACTTAGGAGACTCCTAAAACTGAACGCTAAGACCACCCCTGAATGTCCGGAAAGCCGGGAGCAGGACCACGTGACCATCTCTGCTCGCCGCGGACACGGAACCCTGCGCCAATAGGTTGTCGCAGTCGGCGATGGCTTCCCAACGGCCGAGAGCAAATCTCGGCAGCGGCTGGCGGAGGCTCACGTGCAGATAGGGATCGAACTGGAAAAGAGACTCACCATAAGCGTCTACGCGGGAAACAGTGACTCCGTTCACCCACTTGTATCCGGCATTCACCTTGGTGCCGACGCGCGGCACTTTTGCGGAGACGCTAGCCCCGAACGAATGCCGCTGCGCAGTACGAAGTGTGTCCCGGAGCGATCCGTCCGCTCCGTCCAACGGCGCCAGTGCGCCGCCGAAAGAATAAACGGCAGTGAGCTCCACATCTCCATCGAGCTTTTCCCGCAGCGCGACGCGGGTGCCCCAGCTGCTGGAGGAACCCCCATCATAGGCAAATCCGTCAGAAAGATAATCCTGGAAATAATCGGCAGCGGGAAGGCCGTCGCCGCGGCCGAAGACGGCCACGTGGCGGTTGTCATCATGGAAACCGGCGATCTGCAATTTGCCGCGTGCGCCGACCTTGCGCTCGACAGCCAGTTCCTCGTGCTTGCCAGCCTGCAGGACCGGGTGTCCCCCGCGCCAGAGCAACGCGGGAAACGCATCCAATTCATTCAGTGCAGCGGCCAACGCGCCCCCGGGCTGCGCGTCACTCGCTTCCAGCGGAGCGGGGCCGCTGGGCAGGGAAGCAAAAATCAGCGCGGTACTCCAATCGTCGGAAATGCGAATATCAAGTTCCGCGCGTGGACGTATGGAGGATGCCGCGGCTCCCAGGCCCACGAGGACATACTCGCCCCCATAGCGGAGAGCTACCCGGTTGCCGAGGGCTAACGCACCACCCTGATCGATGCGAACCCCACGAAAAGTACGCCCCTCGGGTCCGAGCTTGGCCTCGCGCAAAACCAGCGCAGTATGCGGACCGGCACCGAGTGTTCCCGTCGGCAACCACACGGTGGCAATTCCGCCCCCGGGTGCATCCTGGTCGTAGCTCATCTGCCCAGCCAGGATCATCTTGCTCGTGCCGCCAAGGCTTTGCTCATAGGCAACGGCGGTGGAGGGAGAAGACGCGACGCTGGAGGCTGAAGTAGGACGGCGTGCGCCGTCTGTAAATTCCAGGCGGAATCTTGGACCGCGCGGAACGCTGTATTCGACGCCGACCCGGGAGGCGATCGCTGCGTCATCGTCCATCCATTCCAAAACCGGGCGCACTGCCGAGGCCGTGCGCAGCACCCACTTCCAATTATCCGCTTCGACGGGAGCGTTCGAGGGAGTGCGCCGCAACTGATCGAGCGAGGCAAACATGGACTCGAGCTCGACGCGGACGACCGTCGTCAAATTCGAAGTAACGCGAATATGTTTTTCGAGCGTGGGAAGGAATCCAGCAAGAGTCACCCGCAGAGTATAAAGGCCGGGAGAAAGCTTCTCCCCGCGGAAGATGCCTTGCGTATTCGTCAGGAAGCCGCGCGAAGCCGCTGCTCCCGTTTCTGCGATCAACTCGACATTCGCGCCCAACTGCGGCGTTCCCGTCGAGTCCCGCACCACTCCCGCAAGCTTCCCCGGGACGAGCTTCGCTTGCGCGGCCGCCGGCTTCGTCCCGAAGGACAACACCATGGCGGTCAGGACCAGGGCCCCCAGGATTCGGAGCCTTTCCTGTTTCACGTTTTGTTACCTCCCCGGTGCGGCTTTGGCCACGGTCTTGGTCTCCGGCACGGCCTTCACCGTGAAATCTGCCGTTCGCGAAATCGTCTGCTTGGAAAGTGTGTCCGTGGCGTTGACCTCAATGGTGTATTTCCCCGGCGCCAGAGTGGCAAGCGGCAGAAGGCGTTCAATGGTGACCTGGTCGCCGGTCTGCTTCATCTCCACCGAGGTTTCCTTGAACTGCATGATCGACTCATTGCCCTTTTTGACCGTGAATTCGAACGTGGCACTGGACTTGTGCGTCGTGTCGTCGGGCTTCAGGTTGTACACCTGCATGTAAACGCCAAGTCTGTCCGCGGTTGTGAAATCCGCCTCGAGCCGCGGCCGGACCTTCGAAGAACCCAGGACGAACTGACCGGAGCCAATCTGTTTGGCAGGCACATGTTCGATTTGATCGGCGATAATCAACGAGCTGGCTTCCAGCTTTTCGTCATTGTAGCGCGGCACCGCCAGGCGGCTGTTGACCACCCCAACATTCCCGCTCTGCACGTCCTTGATCACCAGATCCAACCGGTACAGTCCTGGACGCAAGGGTACGGCCTTCTGGTAAATCGATTGCATCTTCAGGGACTGCTGGAATAGAGAATCGGGGAAATCACGGCTAACGGAATCCTCGAAGGTCTGCACCACGCGGCCAGTCAGGGTGGTGATACGTCCGAAGATATTCATGGTGGCGGAGTGAATTCCTTCCTTCGACGTGAAGGAAAGCTGGCCGTTCGGAATCTGGATGGTCACGGGTACGAGCACGGTGTCGTTGGTCACCTTCAAATAATCGGTTCGCCAGTTAAAATGGACCTGATCCCGAACGATGCGCGAAGTCACTACCGCTTCGAGGTCCTTGAATTTCACGGTGGGCGGTCTATTCACCTTCGCGTAGAGCTCAAGGCGATTGAACTCATTCATGCTGGCGGGCGTGCCACCCATGGACCTCGGCGTAGTCATGCCATCGGAGCGCGAAAATCGATCCGCCTTCGACGCCATCCCCATAGATTCCATCTGGCTCAACCCCGCGCCGGGCACGTGCAAGAGCGCATCCTTTTCCCCGGGGTCCATCGTCATGTGATATTCACCAGAGCCGCTAGGATCCACGAATTCGATGATGATGTTTTCGCCGATGTCTTCCAGATAGCGCCAGCGCCAGGTTTCCCACGGGTAGGTACTCGTTGAACCGCCGCCTTCTTCCATCGGCCGGTCATAGGTGCCGCCGGTCGGGTGGGATTCAACTTCGTCAGCGGGGCCCCACATGATGTACATGCGGCCGCGATCCGTCTTCCATCCGGGAATACCGGAGGCAAAATGCTCGTTGGCGTAGGCAATGCGGCGGTAGTGCTCTTCCTTGAAATCATTTTCCGGCAGATCGGGGTTACTGCTGCGCCGGAGCCAGAATTGTTCGATGAACTGCTCGCGCTCTTCGTTGGTATCCAATTGAAGGAAAGCGTTGCGCTCCTCCGGCGAGATGATATACGTGACGTCTTCGCTGAGCCATTGCCTGTAGGAGCTATCCAGCTCTTTGAGGGTCCTCCTCATCTTCTTTTTCGTGTCTTTGGTCAGCTTTTGTGGTGTTGGAGCAGCCGCGGGATCTGGCCCCTGTTGTGCCCAGCTCGATGGAAGCGCGATGAAAATTGAAAAAGCAGAAGCCAATAGGGTACGTGCTACCCGTGACATGAATACACCTCAAGATCTAGGACGTTGCGATTCTAACCCCCGGACAGGCTCCCCGTCAATCGAGGAATCCCCTTCATTTTGTGACACTTGCCCCTGAATCGGGTTAGAACATGCGCTGACCAGTTTGGTTGCCTGACAGTTTTTGGCCTGAACGAAAGTACAGGGGATTGCAAGGAAGTTCCGGCAAGGAGATCAAGAGTTGCGAAGACTACTGAACGCGTTTCGGAAGGCCGTCGGAGCCTACCAGGGAATCGAAAATGGCGAGTACGTGGCGGCGATAGTCGGCCATGCGGGAGAAGATGTCACGCAACTGCGGGTCGCGCTCCGCTTCACGGTGCCATTTGGCCAGGACTGCGGGCGGAACTTCGATATCCCTGCGCAATTGCTCCGGGGAATGGCCGCGCAGGAACAGGCCGTAGAAAAAAGCGGCTTCCCGCTGGGGAAAGTCAAAATCGTTGACGACTTCGACGGGAGCGAATTGTGGCATCGTGGCCATGGAGAAAATGCAGTTTACTCAAAAACTTGTCGGCGTCAAGTAGGACTGACGGTATCTTGCCGCGTTCCGGGTAACTCCCCCCTTTCCCTGATCCAACAGCCAGCGGCAGATTAGACAGTCCCTACAACGCTGTGGTTGCCAGCCAGTTCCAACCGCCGTAGGATGATTGTAGGCATGCCTAGGTTATATAACTCGCGCGCGGGCTCGCTGGCGGCACGCACCGTCGGGCGGTTCTTGAGGTTTGGCGTCTTGCGCGGACTTCGTTCGATCGAAATTGATCCGGAAGAATTCCGCCGCGAACTCTCCGACAAGCATGGGCTGTGGGTGCCGAATTTTTCACGCATGAAAGACGTTCCGGTGGAGCGCCTGGATGCCATCGCCAAGCAGCTGATTGGTGACGCCGAGCGGCTGGCTCTTGCCGAGGGCGCGGGATTCGGCCTGGGTGGAATGATCACGTTTTTGCCGGACGCCGGTATTCTGACGGTGATCACCCTGCGGCTGATCCAGCGGCTTTCCCTGCTTTACGGATTCGAAACGCACGGACGCGATCAGCGGATGGAAATGTGGAAAGCGGCGGCCGCAGCCGCCGGGATTGACTACGGAAAAGATCTTGCTGAAAAACAGATTCTGGAAAAACTGGGTCCGCGCATCGTGGGGCGCTTCGCCGCCAAGATCGGCGCCGAGGCTGCGGAAAAGTGGGCCGGCCGCCTGATTCCGCTTGCCAGCTCGGCCATCGGGGGCGCGCTCAATTTTTCATTTGTGCGGAGTTGGGGCAGGCGCGTGCAGCGGCACCTCCGTGCAAGGCATCAAGGAACCAGTTCTTCCGTGTCCCCACGGCCACCGGCGCAAACTGCGGCCGCGGCTGTACTCGTCTCCTAAGCTCTAGGGTCGCGCGCGAAATGATTTTTCGGCCGTCTAAACAGGCGAGATGAAACACTTCCCGCGGACCTTCTTCCTTGCGTCTTGTTTGGTCGTAGCTCTCCCGAGTCTTTCGCCCACCGCGTACTCTCAAGAAAAGGAAAAGGAGCAAATCAAAGGCGTGCTGGCGGAGCCGGCTGACGCGGCCGAGGTCCGCGAGCAAATTGCCGTCGTAGAAAGGCTGAAGACGGTCGTGCCGGACCGCGGCGCCGTGCTTTTTTTCCTGGCAACAGCCAAACAGCACTTGGGAGAAGCGCGCGAGGCTCTTGAGTTGCTAAAAGAGTGTTTGAAGCTGCGGGAAGGGTTTGACCCCTCCGGCTCTCCGTCCTTTCTTGGACTGAAGGGCACAAAGGAATTCGACGATTTAGTCGCTGCCGTGCGCCGGGACTTTCCGGCGGTCGCTCGGGCCCGGCTCGCGTTTGTCACCGAGGAAAAGGATCTCATCCCCGAAGGGTTGGCCTACGACGCAAAGCGCAATCTTTTCTACCTGAGCAGTCTGAATCGGAAAAAGATCGTAAAGATTGATTCCGAGGGAAGAGTTGCAGATTTTGTACCCGCGGATCGCTACGGTCTTTTGCCGGTGTTGGGAATCCGGCTTGACCCTACGGACGGAACGGTGTGGGCCGATACTTTCGAAGACGCGGGCCGGACCGAACTCGTGCATTTCGATTCCGCGGGCAAGTTATTGGACCGTTACGCGCCGAAAGACAACGCGAAGCGCGGCTTCAATGATCTCGTGGTGCGCAAGAATGGCGAAGTGATCGCCACGGACAGCTTAAGCAACCAGGTGATTCGCTTTGATCCTCAATCGCACGCGTTCACTCCTCTGCCCGTCTATCGAGTGCTTCTCTATCCCAATGGCATTGCCCTGGCGGACGACGATCGTTCACTGTATGTTGCCGACGGTGTTGGCGTTGTGAAAATCGATCTGGCCGACAATAGCAGCCGGGACGTTGACCCCGGCCCGCGCAATACCATTGCGGGGGCCGACGGGCTCTATTGGCACAACGGCAGCTTGATTGCCGTGCAGAACGGCATGGGCTCGCCGCGTGTGGCTGCGTTCAAGCTTTCGAAAGACGGCAATCGCGTGACACAAGCGACGGTACTGGAGAATCGCACGCAGTTCACCGCGCTTCCCACCACGGGAGCGCTCCGCGGCAATGATTTCTATTTCATCGCCAACAGCCAGATTGACAATCTGAACGGCGACAAAATCATGGACGTGACAAAACTTGCTGCCGTTCGGATTGCCGTCCTGCGGCTGCCTTAATCGTTGCATTCGAAAGCAACGAAAATTCAATAGAGTGGAATTTCGGAGTCCGCCGCCGTAAAGTGGACTGGTAAACGAACATTTTGTGATCCGCGTGCCACGGGGGAGCATCTATGTTTCGTAAGGGAAAATTGCTGGGAATCGTAGCTCTTTGCGGTCTCGCGATGGTGTTCGCAGTCCTGCCGGAAAGGGCGGCTTCCGGTTCTCCGGCAGGTCAGGGCACGCCTCAGTCCGGGACCAATGAACCGGTGCCCGCTTATCACAATCAAACTTCGCCCGGCGCGCTCCCCACGACTATGAATCCGGGCTTCTTCAGCGATCCCTTCGTGCAAAATGCTTACACGGTTGCGGCGCGAATCAAAAAAACTCTCTACCAGCAGCCGTGTTACTGCCACTGCGACCGCAGCCAGGGGCATGGCAGCCTGCTCGATTGCTTTGCCAGCAAACACGGCGCGGGATGCAACATCTGCATCAGCGAGGATTTCTACGCTTACGAGCAATTGCGCAAAGGGAAGACCGCCGCGCAAATTCGCGCCGGGATTATCCAGGGTGAGTGGCAGTCCGTGGACCTCACCAAATACCAGAAACCGTTGCCCGCGAAATGATGCATAGGCTGTGGCGCGCATCTGGATGCAGGGATTTTGGAGAAGCTTCTTGTCACGAAGCCCGGCAATTCGTAAACTAGCCTTACGCCCAGCCGAGCTAAAGGAGGAAGAATGCATTTTCGCGTGAAGGTGTGTGTGTCGATGCTGGCGATTGCCGCTTTGTTTGTTTCGGCGGGAATCCCGGCGCGGGCCCAAGACAAGCAACATGTCGTTTCTCTGAGCGACCTGAACAAAGACGCCGCACGGCCGGCCCAGACGCGTCAATCGAACGAAGAAGCCGTTCGAACGCTGCTTTCTTCCGACCCCGGTCAAAAAGCGTTGAAATCCGTCAACCTCGACTACCAGAAGGTGGATAAAGCCGTCGGGCAATTGAGCGATGAAGACCTTGCCAAGCTGGCCGAGCGGTCCCGCCAGGCGCAGAGCGATTTCGCTGCCGGACGCATATCCGATCGGGATCTGCTCTGGATTATCGTGATCGCCATCGGCATCATCGTCTTGGTTGTGGCCCTTCGCTGATCCTTACACTTCGAAACTGCAACTTGCGACCATGAACAGGGCTGCTCCCGGTTTGCTCCTGCTTCTCTTCCTGGGGCGTTTCATTCAGCCAGCGCCCCAGGAAAAGGCAGGAGTGTGGCTCGATGTGCCGTTCGTAAAACAGAGCGAGGACGGCTGCGGCTCCGCCGCGATCTCCATGCTTCTGCAATACTGGAGCGCTCAAGGCGTGCGGATGGATCAGCAGCGCGCCGATGCTGCCCTCATTCAAAAACAGTTGTATTCGCCGAAAGCCCGCGGGATCTATGCTTCGGACATGGAAGGCTATCTGAAAAAGTCGGGCTTCCGCGTTTTTCTTCTCGATGGAGAGTGGAAAGACCTTGAGGAGCAACTGAAGCAGGGCCGGCCGCTGATTGTAAGCCTGCAACCGGGCAGCGTCAAATCTCCACTGCATTACGTCGTGATCACGGGAATCGACTGGCAGAGCGGAGCAGTTTTCATGAACGATCCGGCGCGTGGCAAACTTCTCCGTACCGAACGCGCGGAGTTTGAAAAAGAATGGCGGCCGAACCGCAATTGGATGCTGCTGGCGGTGCCCCAAAAGGCCGCCTGATCCTTTTCCTGGCTGCCGTATTGATTCTGGGTTCGCCCGGCTTCGCCCAGGATCAACCCTCTGAACAAGCCCGCCTGGCCGCAGCACAAAAAGCGTTCGATGCAGGGAACTGGGAAGAAGCAGCGAATCTAGCGCGTGGTACCGCGGATCAGTCCCCGGATCTCGACCTGGTCATGGGCTTGGCACTTGCCCGTCAAGAAAAATGGAGCGAGGCGAAACAGTCATTCGAATCAGGCTTCCGTAAAGCGCCGGGGGATCCGCGTTTTCTCGTTGAACTGGCCGGCATCGCCTACAAGCAGAAGGATTTTCGCGCTGCGAAGGACCGCCTGCACGCAGCGCTTCGGCTCAACCCGCAAGACGCGTACGCGCGCGAATTCCTCGCAACCATATATTTTCTCGAAGGCAACCTGGAAGGGGCGCTCAAATACTGGAATCCTGAAGACAAGCCGCGGCTGCGAAGCGTTGCGTTTGTGCCATTGCTTAAGCTCAAGGAACCCCTCCGGAGCCGCGTTCTCACGTTCAACGCTCCACAAGTCCTGACGAGAGATGCGCTTCTCACTACGGAATCGCGATTGGAAAATCTCGGCGTCTTTTCGAATCGGCGAATTGAACTCGCCCCAACCGACTCCGGAAACTACGATGCAACACTGCACTTGGCAGAAAGAAACGGCTGGGGCGACTCAAAGGCAGAGGGTATCATTTCTCTGTTGAGCGGCTTGCCGTACGCCACGGTCTACCCGGAGTTTTACAATCTGGGCCGTGATGCGGTGAATATAACTTCACTCGCGCGGTGGGATTCGGAAAAGCGCCGCGTCTCTCTCGCCGTTTCCCTGCCTGTCTACGGGGATCCTGGCCTCCGTTTGCGTGTCTACGTTGATGCCCGCAATGAAAACTGGAATCTAACGCGAACTTTCTTTGGCACTGGCGCCCCGCTCAGTGACTTGAACATTCGCCGCGTGGCCGCCGGCGCGGAATTTCGTTCTGTCGTGAACGGCAACTGGAGTTGGAGCGGCGGCACCGAGGTTGCCCATCGCAACTTTCGAAATCTACTTGGTCCGCTTTCATCCACGGAGCAGCCATTCTTTACCGCAACCACTTCACTTGCAGGATGGCTTGGTGCCGGCCGTTCCCTGCTGCGCGTCCCCGAGCGCCGCTTCACGCTGGATACCACGGCCGACTTGCGGGCGGGCCGCGAATTTGCGAACGTTCTCGGTCCGTTTGCTTCGCTGCGCGGATCGCTCCTCGCACACTGGCTTCCTAAAGCGCGAGGCGATGACTACGAGATGCAGACGCGCATTCGCGCCGGCGGAACCGTAGGCAAAGTCACGATCGATGAACTCTTCCCGTTGGGCATCGAACGCGATAACGATCTCTGGCTTCGCGGACACGCCGGCACCACTGACGGTCGAAAAGGTGCTGCCCCGCTCGGCCGGCGATACTTCCTGGCGAATTGGGAGCTGGACAAGAATATCTACCGGAACGGCTTCTTCACTCTGAAGCTCGGACCGTTTCTCGACAGCGGAGCGGCTGCGGATTCTACAGGCCTCTTCGGTTCACAGCGCTGGCTCTGGGATTCCGGCATTCAATGCAAGGTGCAAGTCTTTGGCAGCGTGACTGTTCTGCTTTCCTATGGCCGCGATCTGCGCGGAGGCAAAGGCGTTTTTTACGGGACCGTGCTTCGGTAAATTTCAGGTACCACTTCGATCAGGGCAGATGCAATCCACGTTCGCGTAACGCCGTAGCCGTTTCGCGCGTCACACGAACTGATCGCCAGGCAGCTGGAATCCATGACGAGTGGCGACTACTGCGGTTACCTTCAAACAGGGGCAAACAATGTCAAAGCGGCTTCTTTCTGCTGGTTGCATCCTTGCGGTCGTGTGTGGCTTGGCGCTGACGCTGGTAGGTATCGGCTGGCAGGCGTCCTCCCGCGCGGCGGATCAGCCGGGTTCGTGGGGATTCGAAACAGCCAATCTCGACAAAACCTGCAAACCTTGCGACGACTTCTATCAATTCGCCATGGGCGGGTGGATGAAGTCCAACCCGATCCCGGCGGAATACTCCACCTACGGCAGCTTTACGCGGCTTGCGGATCAAAACCAGAGAAATCTTCGCCAGATTCTCGAGGATGTCGCCAAGGCCAAGGCCGCTCCTGGATCCAACGAACAGAAGATTGGCGACTTTTACGCCGCTTGCATGGACACCGCGGCGCTTGACGCGGCGGGAACGAAGCCCATCGAGCCGGAACTGGCGCGCATCGCGAACATCAAGACCATCGCCGACTTGCAGACGGAAGCCGAACGCCTGCAAAGCATGGGCGTTGGCGCGCTCTTCCGTTTCACGTCGCGTCAGGACCTCAAGGATAGCACCGTAGTGATCGGTGGCGCTTCGCAGGGCGGGCTCGGCTTGCCGGAGCGCGAATATTATTTGAAGACCGACGAAAAATCCCAGCAGCTTCGCGATGCTTACGGAAAGCACGTTGCCAATATGCTCGCCATGCTCGGTGATCCGGCCGACAAGTCCGCGGCGGAAGCGGCGGTGATCCTGAAGATTGAAACGGCGCTGGCCAACGCGTCGACGAAAAACACCGATCTCCGCGAACCGGAGAAGAACTATCACATGATGGCGCTCGCGGACTTGAAGACGCTCACACCAAATTTCTCTTGGGAAGCGTATTTCAAGGCGGCAGGCCATCCGGAACTGAAACAAATCAACGTCGGGCAGTTGAATTTCTTTAAGGGCCTCGATGCTCAATTAACGGCTATGTCACTAGAGGATTGGAAAACCTATTTGCGCTGGCATCTGGTCGACGCCGCCGCCGCCGAGCTTCCGGAGAAATTCGTTGCCGAAGAATTCGAATTCCGTGGCAAGACTCTGACCGGCGCCAAGGAAATTCAGCCGCGCTGGAAACGCTGCGTGCAAGCCACCGACCGCACCCTGGGCGAGGCCCTAGGACAACTTTACGTGCAAAAATATTTCCCCCCCGAAGCCAAAATCCGCGCGCTCGAAATGGTGCACAATCTGATCGCCGCTCTTAACGACGACTTGCAGACTCTCTCCTGGATGGGCCCGCAAACGCGAGCGCAAGCGACTGCAAAACTCAAAGCCTTTGCCGTGAAAATCGGCTACACGGACAAATGGCGTGATTACTCCGTGCTGAAGATCGAGCGCTCCAGCTATCTGCAGAACAGTTTCCGCGGGGCAGAGTTTGAGTTCACACGCCGGTTAGACAAAATCGGGAAGCCAGTGGACCGCACGGAATGGGGCATGACACCGCCCACTGTCAATGCCTACAACAGCAGCAGCATGAATGAAATCGTGTTTCCCGCGGGCATCATGCAGCCACCCTTCTACGATCCAAAAGCGGACGACGCCGTGAACTACGGCGGCATGGGCGCCGTCATCGGTCACGAAATCACGCACGGCTTCGACGACCAAGGCTCGAAATTCGACGCCAGGGGCAACCTGAGCGATTGGTGGACCGCGGAGGATCGCAAGAATTTTGACGAGCGCGCAAGCTGCGTGGAAAAACAATTTGACGGCTACGAGGTTGAGCCCGGTTTGCACCAGAACGGCAAGCTGGTCCTGGGCGAAAGCATCGCGGACCTCGGCGGCCTGGCCATCGCTTACGCGGCGTATGAAAAATCGCTCGAAAGCAAGCCGCGGCCGAAAGAGATCGACGGCTTCACGGCCGAGCAGCGGTTCTTTCTTGGCTGGGCACAGGTCTGGGGCGCGAATCAGCGGCCGGAGGCAGCTCGGCTGCAGACCAAAACGAACCCGCATCCGCTGGCGCGATTCCGTGGAAACGGGCCGCTTTCCAACTTGGCCATCTTCGCGCAAGCCTTCGGGTGCAAGAAGGACGATGCCATGGTTCGCAAAGAGGCTTGCAAGATTTGGTGATGGGTTCCCGCGAAGCTGCCAGGAAATCCCGTGGCGCTTCGAAAGGCTTATTCTAGAAATGCATGACAACTCCAGCACTAAGCTGGAAATTGTTCTGGCTCTGGCCAAAAAAGCTGGTCCGGAGGTAGTTGCCTTCGAGGCGGCCGGAAAATCGGTAGTTAAAGTTGTAATCGGCGCCGCCTCCCAGTTGGATACTATAGGTGCTCCTGCTGCTGTTTCCTGCGGTTTGCGGCTGCTCGTGAGCTCCGCCGAAGATTCCGTGCAACCAGGGATCCCACCGCTCGTATCGGTGCCAAGCAATCTTTGGCCCCGCGCCGTAAACCAGCAGTTTCACGTGTGCGCGGTCAAAAATCTCCGGCGCGAAGGCGGCCGAGACGTTTCCTTCGATGCCAAACCATTCGTTCGTGTTATACGTCACCGATGTTTTCAGGCCCACAGCGCTGGCGTTGAAGATGGAGGAGCGAAACCGGATCCAGGTGACGCCCAAACCTAGCTCCCAGCGGACAATATCGTTCCGAGAGTACAGAAACTTCGGCTTAGGTGCAGGAGCAGCCGGCTCAGCAGCCTCGAGCGGCACGGTCAATGCTGTAGTAATAACGGGCCCCTCAAACGCATTCATCGGCTTTGCCACTGGAAGGAAAAACACGCCGTTGCCGGTCAGGGAACGGATCGGCGTCACTCTTGGGGTGGAGCTTGCTGTAAGACCCGATTCTACATTCGCGTTGTCGTTCTTTTCAGCGGGCCCGGTCTCCTGCGCCTGCGCAACGCACACGCTTCCAAGCACGAGCAACGCCGTTGCAAAAACTCTCATGATGATGCTCCCCTCAGAGGGCTGGCCCCACGGCCGGGAATAGCCACCTTGCTACGGTAAACAACCGCGAGGCCCTTTGTCTATCTTCTTTCGCGCCGAGCGGGATAAAAGAGAAAATAGCCCGCCACCTCATCCACCACCGCGTGCATTCCAGAGGAGAATGCTGATCAGCGGCCGTGGCGAAGGTAGTCGTCTGTTTTGTTCAGCCAGTCTTCGCGCGGCGGGTCGAAGACGTCGAGGTCCACCGTATCCTCCAGCGCCCAGGCTTCGTGCGGCATCATCGACGGAATGCACAGCACCTCGCCGGCGCGCACCACGATTTCCTTGCCGTCGATGGCGAATTTCAGCGCGCCTTCGAGAATATACGTCACCTGCTCGTTGTGGTGGTGATGCAGCGGCACGTGCGCGCCCTTCTTCATCAGCACGCGCGCCAGCATAATCTTGCCGCCGACCACCATCTCGCGGTCAATCAGCGGATTCAATTTCTCGCGCTCCACGTTCTTCCAGGCGATGTGTTTCGATTGGGCTGGGCTGCTCATTTCATGTCTCCATATAATTTCGCGGCGTTGTCGTGTAGGTACAAGCGCGCTAATTCGATGGCCTTTTCTTCCGTCAATGCGCCTTCGGCGACCAGCTCCGCCAGCGCCGCGGCCACCGCCGTCCGCGCGGAGCGCACCGCCAGCCAGAACGTTTCTTCCGCGCCGACGGCATCGTTGAACGGGAAGGCGTCCGAGGCGAACATGATCTTTTCGGGATACAGCGAAATCCACTGCTTCAGGATGTTTTTCAACTCCGATGGATAAACGTAATAGCCCATCAGCGAGGAGTCGGTGTACACGTTTTTCGCGGCCGTCAGCCAGATCATGTCCAGCGTGTAGGGATAGCCGCCGTGGATCAGCACGAAATTCACGTTGCTATATCGCGGGTCGCGCAAAACGTTTTCGAGATTGAGCGGGTTGCCGTTGCGCAAGCTGAAATAGTCGCCGATGCCGACGGCGCTGTGAAAATGAACCGGGAGCTTCAATTTTCCAGCTTGATCGATCAGCACTCGGAAAATGTAATCCTGGAACAGACGGTATTCCTCCGCGGTGGGAACGCCGGCCGCGTGATACTTGGAGTAAATCGCTTCCGCCTTCTCGCGCGGCGGATCCGCGAAGTGCAGCGAACGGAAATAGGCGGCCTCGAATTTCATGGCCACGCCGCCCTTTTTCTGGTTCTCGGCGAATGTTCCGCGGACGAATGCTTCGTATCCGGCCAAGTCGGCCGGCAGGCCGTTCACGGCAGCTTGCTTCATGTAACGCTGCAGCACTTTTTCCTGCAGCGGGATGTACACGCTCATGTCGCCATTTCTTGCGGCCTGCTCGTGATTGTCGAAAGGAAACAGGAACGAATCGACGAAAAATACCCAGTGAAATCGTTTCGGGTCCAGGTAAGGAGCCAACGCCACGCGATTCGCAAGGCAGGTTTCGATGTTCATTTTGTCGAGGATGTTGTTCCAGTACGCCGTGCCTCCCGCGGCTTCCACAGCTTTTTTCTTGTCGATCAGCCATTTCGCGTGTTCGGGCTTGAAATCGTCAAAGGGGTATCCGAAGAGCGCTTTCGCCGCGGCCACAAATTCGGGATTCGTATCGCGGAGGCGCAGCACGGTGCTTTCCCCGGGCGGTGAAGCCATGGCGTCCATGTCCGAATCGTCGGGAAACGTCGCGTGAGAATGATTGTCGTAGATGGGGATGCGGTCGATCTGCTTCAGCAGTCTGTCGTACGTTTTTTGGAGATCCGCACCGGGCAGCGGCCTCGCCTGCGCTTGCGCCGCTGTTGCGCCGCCGAATCCGAAAAGCAGGGCCGCGCCAAAGTGAAATAAATGTTTCATTTTTCCCGATGCCTCACGAATCGCTTGTTTGCTTCGCAACCACCGAAGAATTGCGAGAAGCGTGGCGCTTCACCCCAAAAAAATCGGTGGCGTCGAGACTAGCGCGAAACCGCCGCGCGCCAGTGCACGGATACGCGCTGCATACGTTCCACCGCTTCTTCCAGCAGATTTCGCGCGCTCACGAGCGAGAAGCGCAAATAGTTTTTGCCGCCCGCGCCAAACGCCGCGCCGGCGATTCCGGCCACACCAGCTTCTTCGAGCAGCAGCTTCTGCAGCTCTTCGGCGGACAGTCCGGTATCTTCGATGTTCACCCACGCGTAGAACGCGCCGTCTGGCGCCTGGCAGCGAAATCCGGGAATGCGCGAGAGGCCCCCGACGAATTGATCGCGCCGTTTGCGGTATTCCGACACCATGGCCTCCACGGCATTCGTGGAATCTCGCAAAGCTTCAATGGCCGCCACCTGCGTGAATTCCGCCGTGCAAGTGAAAGTGTTCAGTACCAGCAGGTCCATCGCATCGATCACGTGGACCGGCGCGACCGCGTATCCCAGGCGCCATCCGGTCATTGCGAAGCTCTTGGAAAAACCATCGATGATGACGGTGCGATCCGCCATGCCGGGCAGCGCCGAAATGGATTGGTATTCACCACCAAACAAAATCCGCGCATAAATTTCGTCGGAAAGAACCCAGAGGTCGTGTTTCACAGCGAGTTTCGCGATTTCCTCGAGGGCCGCGTTGCTAAAAACCGTGCCGGTCGGATTATTCGGCGAATTGAAAATGATCATGCGCGTGCGAGGCGAAGTCTTTTGCGCAATTTCATGGATGTCCGGCTGGAATTTGTTTTTTTCTTTCAGGCCAAAGGGAACAGCGGCCGCACCCAGCCCGCGAGTGAACGACGGATAAATCGGGAAACCCGGATCGGGGTAGAGCACTTCATCGCCCGGCTCGATCAGCGCCATCATCGCGAGGGAAAGCGCCATTTTGCAGCCGGGGGCGACCAAAACTTGCTCGGCGGAAACGTCAAGCCGGCGTGTGCGTTTCAAGTACTCCGCAATCGCTTCGCGCAATTCCGGCACGCCGCGCGTGGAACAATAGCGATCTCTCCCATCTGCCACGGCGGCGCGCACCGCATCGACCACCGGCGCGGCCGCATGAAAGTCCGGCTCGCCCAATTCGAGGTGGATGATGGAACGACCCTGGCGCTCAAGTTCTTTCGCGCGCGAGAAAACAGCCAGCGCGCCTTCACCGGTCAATTGAGAAACGCGCGATGCAATTCGAGTCATGGTCTTGTCCGGTGCAGAATCTTATCACTTCGCAGCAGCGAACAGCTGCCCGTGCACTGCAACAAAAATTGTGGCAGAAATCGCGAGGCATCCGCCCGCGAGGGCCTCGCGATTAAGAATGTGGATCTTCGCCAGACTAGAAAGCGTAGCGCAGCGAGAGCTGGATGAGACGCGGGTTGCCGACGGTAGAGAAGATTCTGCCAAAGGGCCCGCCGGGCAAAGGCTGTCCCGTGATCGAATCGCGCGGGATAGCCACCACGTCATTGATGGACGGATTGGCGAAATTGGCGTGGTTCCAAATGTTGAAGAAGTCGGTTGTAAAGCGGACCTGGTGGCGCTCATTGATCTGAAAATTCTTGATCAGCGAGAAGTCCCAATTTTGCTGATACGGCCCGCGGTAGATGTTGCGACCAAGGTTGCCAAAAGCCGTTGTGCAGGCATTGGCATTCAGGAGGCACCCCGCCTGATCGGCCGGCGGCGCAGTGGTGAAGTTAGCCGGCTTCAGGTAGCCGTTGTTTACGCGGTCGTGGGTGCTACCGCCGGTTAAACCGGCACCGATGGAACCGCCCGACGCAAGCGTGCCGCCGAGAGTCAGAGCAGCCAAGCCGGGGCCGAGGAACGCGGTTCCGGCCGTGGAATCGGTCACGGAGAACGGCGAACCGGACTGGAAGATGGTGATGCCGCTGACGGCCCAGCCCCTGAGGAGAAGGCCCTTGGCACCGGTGGCGTCCTTGAAGAAAGGCAGGTCATAGCGGTAACTGACCGAGAGCCGATGCTTACGGTCGAAGTCGGAAAGACCGCGGGGACAAAATCCGGCGGGGCTCTGCTACTCGTCTAGATGTTCTATTTCTCAGGCTTGTAGAGGGTGTGCTTGACGCGGCCATCTCCCGGCGAGACTATGGCTTAGGGCACTAGACAGGAAACCTGCCGGTTCTTCGCAACGTCTAAGTATTCAGGTAGCCTCCCCGAGAGGGGGTAAACATGAGTTCGCGTAGATTGGTCCCTTCCCTGTTGTTGATCTTGTTCTGTGCGCTGTGGGCTGGAGTTGCGCCTGTCGCCGCGGATTCGAGCCATGCTCGGATCATCCGCCTAAGCCTTGTTCAAGGTGATGTCCGCTTTACCAGAGATTCGCATGGCGACCCGCTGGCCGACTCCAAGACAGCTTGGGAGACCGCCGAACTGAACCTGCCCATCCGCCAAGGGTACGTCCTCGCCACGGACCAGGGGCGGGCGGAAGTCGAATTCGAAAATGGCGCGATGGCCTTTCTCAAAGAAAACACGGTGCTCGAGTTTTACGACCTCTCGTTGAAAGACGGGTCGCGCACCACGCGCCTGCTGCTTCGCCAGGGTAGTGCTTCTTTTTATGTCAATCCTGCGAGCGACGACTATTTCAGTGTGACCGGCGGTGATTTCACGGTGGAAGCGAACGGCCGAAGCAGTTTCCGGCTGGATAACTATGACGACGGAAGCAAGGTCCAAACCTTGAAGGGCCATGTCACCGTTCTTCACAAAGACAACTCCGCCCGCCTCGAGAAAGGCCAGTCCCTTTCGATGAAGGCCGGGGACGATTCATCCCCCGACATCGGCCGGTTGGCTGCGGAGGATGATTTTGACCGGTGGGTCTCTGGCCGCATTGACGCGGTTTCCACAGCGACGAATGCCGCGCTTCAATATACAAATACGCCCTACTACGCTTCGGGGTTCGCCGACCTCTTCACCTACGGTGCCTTTTCCTCGTGCGGAGGATACGGCCTCGCCTGGAGGCCTTTCGGTGTTGGCTCTGCGTGGTCGCCGTTCTCGACAGGTCAATGGATGTGGGATGCCGGATTCGGGTGGACCTGGATGAGCTCGCAGCCGTGGGGCTGGGCTCCGTATCATTACGGCGGCTGGCTTTTCGACGCGGGCTGCGGCGGCTGGTTTTATTCGCCACCGGTGTTTTACGGGTCGCCATACTTTCCAAGAGGGCGTTTTCCCCGGGGTGTTCATCCTCCGCGCCCCCTCTACCAGCCGGTGACAGGCGTCTTCGTTCGCACCAAAGGCAAAGTGGGCATCGTGCCGATTCATCCTCTGGATGAGAAGGGCAAGACCCCGCGGAATCTGGAACACGGGGTGTTCTCTCCGGTCCTGACGAAAGGAATGAGCGAGCGAATCACGGGAGGCGAGATCGGACAAAAATGGGAGGCGCTGAAGTCCGCACCGCGCGAAGCGCTGACCGGCGGCTTGGCCTCCAGTACTCGTCCTGCGCGCGTTTCGCGAACGATTGCCGAAGGCAGCTCGAGCGGCCGATTCGTTTCTCACGGCGATGATGCTTCGATTGCCTACGATCCGCGGGAACGGCGGTTTGTGAACAACAACAACAATAGTTCGGCAGCATCCACTATGAAAGCGGGGGAGTCCCGCTCGGAAAGCGGACAAACGGGCGTCGCTTCAGCCACGCGCACCGGAAACGCGCAAAGTAGAACTCCAAATCCAGCCGGCGCTTCGTCGCCACGCGCTTCCTCCGCTCCTCCCGCGACGCGCACAGCAGCTCCGCCGCCTGCGGCACGCAGTGCGAGCTCGCCACCGGCACCGCGTTATTCGGGTGGCGCACAGGGCGGCTCCAGCGGTTCCAGCGGCAGAAGCGGTGGCGGTGGTTCCACGTACTCAGGCGGAAGCAGTGGGGGACGTTCTTCTAGCGGCTCAAGCGCTCCCTCGCGCCCATCCGGCGGCCGACCGCACTAAGCAAATCAAACAAAGCGGCTCGGATACGAATGTCACGAGAAAATCATTCCGGCGTAGCCGACTACCGCATCACGATCGCCGGAGACATCCGCCGACGTGGCGTACTTCACCAAGTCCGAGTTTTTCGCCCCAAGCGCGTTCAGTGCGGTAAGCATCGCCACGGCCGGGCCCAGCCCGCACATCGAAATGTCTTCTTTGCGGCAGGTGTCGTAGAGCCCGCGTGTATTCCGCGCGAGCAATTGGTCGATGGCTTTGTGGTCCTTGACGCGCGTGGTGGCATCGTCTTCGTAGTGATTCAAGTCGGAAGTTGTGAGCAGAAGAACGTCTTCTTTCACGGCTTCGAGAACTTGAGCAAGCGCTTCCCCGACAGTTACGAGGTCCTCGAAGCGCACGGTTCCGAGAGCGACAGGAACGAAGGTGAAGCCCGGTACGAGCACCTGGAGAAATGGCAACTGCACTTCGAGAGAATGCTCCGCGCTGTGCGCTACGCTATCTTCGCGCAGGAGCGGACACGCTTTTCGCAATGCGCCCGCCAGCGCTTCGTCAATCGGAGCATCCCCGAGCGGCGTGCGCCACGCCCCGCTCGACAAAATGGCCGCCGACTCTCCTCGCGGATAATGACGCACTCCGAGAACAAGGATTCGCTTCGGTAGCGCGGTGCGTGCAAATACTGCGCCCGCGACGTGGCCGGAATAAATGTATCCCGCGTGTGGCACAAGGCAGGCCTTGGTTTGAACGGGTTTCGTCTGTGGATCAGCTTTGGCGTACTTGTGAACGAGAGCGGTCAGTTCGGCAGGATCGGAGGGATAAAAGCGTCCAGCGACAGCGGGAAGGCGAAGCATACTGCGGAACCGCAAGTCAGACAGGCTTTGAAGGTTTGCCTTTAATCTTGATCGCTTTCACCGTTGCGGGGTCGTAAAAAATTGTCACTTTGTCGCCCCACTGGTAGCCGCCCTTGTCAATGATCTGCTGCATCTTTGCAGCGGCAGCTTCCGAAAGCGGAAAGGTCTGGATGGACAAATCGTTGCCCCTCGCGCGCACGGTGATCTGGGCGATGTTGGCATGCTGTACGTAACCCTCAAACTTGACCTGTCCAGTAGCCTTCGGTTTTGGCTTTATCGCGTTGATGATGATGGGGACCGCAGTATCGATGATAATCGGCGTAACCGGACCCTGCGCGGCGGCGGGGGAAGAAAAAATCCCGGCTGCCAGCATCAGGGGCATGCCCAACCGAACGATCCTGAGGAAAATCTTCATTCGAGCTCGTCCGTAGCAATCCGTAAGGACTTCAGAAAGCGCACATCCTGAGGAGTCATTGCCAGTCTGGCCGCCGGCCTCCTGTCATTTTCTTCCAAAGACGATTCCTGATCCACCTGAATTCTTAGTGACTCTAGGAAACGGCGGTCCTGCGTCGTCAGTTTAGCGGCTTCCGCGGCTGCGGCATCGCGCTTGGCGAGCCCGATGGTGGCGTCGAGCTTGAGCACGATGTCGTACCCATGGGCACGCACTCCGGCAATGGCACCGGTAATACGATCGGAGTCGGACACCGTGTCATTGATCGCGTGTCCCAGTTCACGGAGCAAGTTTTTCAGGTGATCATCGAGTTGCAAGGCCGGTTCTCCCGTACTTCTTGGGCCATTCTAGGCCCACCACTAGTTGGATACAATAGAGCTTCGCTTCGTTGTCTCCAATCCGTCCACAGTACCATTGAACAGGGTTCACGCGCCGGGAGAGCAGGTTCTCTCATCCCGGATTCCTGTAGCCGGGTTCGTTTTGCGTTAAGATGTTTTCATGTCCACGGCAGTAAGCGCGAGCGCTGCGCCGCAAAGACAAGGCGGTTTCGGGCGCTTCTGGCGCGCGCTGCGGCAGCTTTTTCACGAAATCGTCGGGGCGGTTTTTGCAGTGCTTGCGCTCGGCTGGCTCAATACTGCCTTTCGCGCCTGGACGAGAGATGCGGCTCGCTGGCTCGTCGCCATCCCTGTCGCCGTGGCGTTGTTGTTTGTGTTTTTTTCCGTGACGTCGTTTCGCAAGGCGCGCAGGCTGTGAAACCGGTTTCGCGGCACATCCCGGCAGCCGGCGGAATTCCAGTTTCGATTTTCGTATTTCGACTTTCGAGATCACATGGCTGACACGAAATCCAAATCCTCCCTCGTCGAGCGCAAGGAAAAATTCACAACACTTTCCGGTATTCCAGTTGAGCGTGTCTACGATCAGGACTCCTTTGGCGATTCCGAGACGGAGGAATCGATCGGTTTTCCCGGGGAATATCCTTTTACTCGCGGGATCTACCCGACGATGTACCGCGGCCGCCTCTGGACCATGCGGCAGTATGCGGGCTTTGGCAGCGCTGCCGAATCGAACCAGCGGTACCGCTATCTGCTGAGCAAAGGCCAGGCGGGACTTTCGGTGGCTTTCGATTTACCCACGCAAATCGGCATGGACTCGGATCATGCGCTCGCGCTTGGGGAAGTGGGCAAAGTCGGTGTGGCCATTGATTCGCTCGAAGACATGGAAGCGCTTTTCAACGGCATCCCGCTCGAGAAAGTTTCTACTTCGATGACCATCAACGCCACTGCGGCGATTTTGCTATGCCTTTATGTCGCAGTGGCGAAGAAGCAAGGCGCGAGCCTGGCGAAAATCTCCGGCACCGTGCAGAACGACGTGTTGAAGGAATACATCGCGCGCGGGACGTACATCTATCCGGTGCGGCCGGCGATGCGCATCGTCACGGATATTTTCGCGTGGTGCCGCGAGAATCTGCCCAAATGGAATACCATTTCGATTTCCGGCTACCACATCCGCGAGGCCGGCTCGACTGCCGTCCAGGAAGTCGCGTTCACGCTCGCCGATGGCATTGCTTACGTCCAGGCGGCACTCGACGCCGGGCTCGGCGTCGACAAATTTGCGCCGCAGCTTTCGTTTTTCTTCAATGCGCACAATGACCTGCTGGAAGAAATCGCCAAGTACCGTGCGGCGCGACGGCTCTGGGCTCGGATCATGGCAGAACGCTTCGGCGCAAAGGATCCGCGTTCGGTGATGCTGCGCTTTCATGCGCAAACGGCGGGTTCGTCGCTCACCGCGCAGCAGCCGGAGAACAACATCGTGCGTGTGGCGATTCAGGCGCTTGCGGCCGTTCTCGGCGGCTGCCAGTCCTTGCACACAAATTCCTTGGACGAGGCGCTGGCATTGCCTACCGAAGACTCGGCGCTCATCGCGCTGCGCACGCAGCAGATCCTCGCTCACGAGACCGGAGTTACCAACACAGTCGATCCCGTTGCGGGCTCGTACGCCATCGAATCTCTCACCAACGAGATTGAAGCGCTCGCTGGGCTTTACATTTCGAAGATCGATAAGATGGGAGGGACGCTGCGCGCGATTGAATCCGGGTTTGTTCAGGGCGAGATTCAGAAGGCGGCTTACGATTTCCAGCATGCGGTTGAAGCAAAAGAACAGATCGTTGTGGGCGTAAATGAGTTTGTTGCGGAAGAAGAACGCGGTGTTCCCACGTTGCGCATGGATGAGGATATCGAGCGTTCTCAAATCGCCCGCCTGAACGCTTTGCGCGCGAAGCGTGATTCCGCACGGGTCAATTCCGCACTCGCCGAACTCCAGCGCCGCGCCGGTACAACCGAAAACCTCCTCCCTGCAATCCTCGCGGCCGTCGAAGCCTACGCCACGGTCGGCGAAATCTCCGACGCCCTGCGCCGTGTGTTTGGCGAGTACCGGGAATCCGTTGTCATCTAGCTGATTCTCCTCTTTGCAGTCGTTCCCACCCCAAGGGAACCTCTAGATATAGTCGAGGCCGCGGCCGCTCTATGCCCGGAAAAAACTCTCGTTGGTAAAAATAGAAACAGATATCTTTTCGCAGCCAGCGCGCGGCGGCCCTCGCGCTGTAGTATTCTTCCCCGCATCGTACCGCCATGAAACTGATCCTGGCTTCCGCATCCACGCGACGCGCCGAAATCCTTCGGGACGCGGGAATCCCTTTTTCCGTGCTCACCTCCGCGGTCGACGAAACTCCGTACCCGGGCGAATCCGCCCAAGGCCTCGTCCAGCGTCTAGCGACCGCCAAGGCCGAGCTGGTCGCGGCGCGCGCCGTGGGCCCGGCGATCGTAATTGCAGCGGATACGGAAGTTACCCTCGACGGCCACATCTTCGGCAAGCCGCGCTCTTCGGACGACGCACGCCGCATGCTCGAAAAACTTTCCGGGCGCACGCACGCCGTCGTCACCGGCGTCACGCTCATTCGTCTTCCCGACGCAGAACGCATCATCTTCGCCGAGTCCACGCTGGTTCAGTTCAGCGTCCTCTCCCCGGAAGAGATCTCGCGTTACCTCGCTTCCGGGGAGCAACACGACAAGGCCGGCGCTTACGGAATCCAGGGCCGCGCAGGCCGGTTCATTTCTCGCATTGAAGGCTGCTACTTCAACGTCGTCGGCCTGCCTCTCGCCCGGCTCCAGCAAGCCCTGAATGAACTCGGCTGGTCCGAGGGCTGAACCGAAGCCCGCCATCCAGCGAGCCGCGGGCGAAGAAGCCCTTTCCGACTTATAATCGCGCCCATGGGCACGCTCGCTTCAACACCTCGCCAGGATCTGCACCTCCGCCTTCACTGCGTGAATATCTTCGTGCGCGATCAGGACCGCAGCTTGCGGTTTTACCTGGATCAGCTTGGATTTCATCTGGCGCTTGATGCGCGGCTTCAGTCGGGTGACCGGTGGGTTGCCGTGGCGCCTCCGGATGGCAGCGCGATCCTTTCTCTGGTCGTTCCCAAGCCCAACTCGCAGGAATACAAGCTCATCGGCCGGTCCACACAGGTTGTCTTTGTCACGGAAGACGTTGCCAGCAAATTTCAAGAATGGTCCAAGCGCGGGGTCCGTTTTCAATCCACGCCGCGCCTTCGACGCATCAAGTACGATCACAAGGCGCAGGCGGCACCTTCGAATGTTTCATCCATGCTGCTCGGTGAAGGGGCACCGATTTGGGGCGGAGTGTTCGCGCGCTTCCGGGATATTGACGGGAATACTTTTTCGCTGGTGAGCTTCGACGAGGTGACACACGCGCTGGAAGCGCAGCGGCGGGCGATTGCGGAGAAGCTGGAATTCGAGCGCCGGTTGGCGCAGGAGCTGGAGATTGCGAAACAGGTGCAGGCGCAGCTTTTCCCGCAGACTCTGCCACCACTCAGGACCTTGGAATACGCGGGTACTTGCATACAGGCCCGTAAGGTCGGCGGTGATTATTACGACTTTCTGGATCTCGGGCAGGAGCGGCTGGGGTTCGTGATCGGCGACATTTCAGGAAAAGGAATTGCCGCGGCACTGCTGATGGCAAATTTGCAAGCGAATATGCGCAGCCAGTGCGCCATTGCTGTGGACCAACCGCAACGCTTCTTGCGCTCCGTGAACCAGCTCTTTTGCGAAAATACGCCGAACGGTTCGTTCGCCACGCTTTTCTTCGCCGAATATGACGACAACGCGGGGCGCTTGCGCTACGCGAATTGCGGGCATCTCTCCGCTCTGCTCCTCCGGAGCGATAACACTCTGGAACGGCTCGAGTCCACGGCGACCGTGCTGGGGGTCTTCAAGGAATGGGATTGCACGATTGGAGAGTGCCGGCTTCGCGCTGGAGACACGCTCGCGCTTTACACTGATGGCATCACCGAATCCTACGACGCGGAGAAGGAGGAATTCGGCGAAGGGCGTCTGATTGAAGCGTTGCGGCGCAATTGCGGGCTTTCTCCTCAGTGCTCGATGGACGCGATTGTTGCTGAGGTTCAGAAGTTCAGCCCGCAGGAGCAGCACGACGACATCACGCTGATTATTGCCAAGCATCGAGGAAATTAGGGCGACCTAGGACGTTAAGAGCGTAGAAATAAAAGGGCGGCCACACGGGCCGCCCAAACCAAAATTTCGCAGAATCGTCTGTCCGCGAGTTACTTCTTTTCTTCGGAAGGCTTCTCGGCTGGCGGAGCTTGCGCCGGCGGCGCCGGAGTCTGCGATGTGCCGGCCATGCCATCCTTGAAGCTGCGAATGCCTTCGCCAAATCCCTTCATGATCTCGGGGATACGTTTGCCGCCAAAGAAAATCAAAATGACGGCCAGAACCACAAGCCAATGAAAAATACTGAATTCACCCATGAATCGCCTCCACGCGCCCCGCCTGGCGGCGCGCTACCACAACCCTAGCGCAGTAAGCCTCTTGCGGCAAGTCGCCGCGACCGGCCGCGCCTATAGAATAACACGCTCATCACCGGCGCGGCGCGTTACTCGCTCGCGGTCCAGATATTCGAGGAGGGGGATGGCGTACTTACGGGTGATGCCCGTCAAGTCCTTGAAAACGGGTACGGTTATGCGATCGCCCTTGGATTTCTTGTAGGCAGCCAGTTGAACTTTCAATTGGGCGAGCGCTTCGCGGTGAAAAATGAGCTCCGCAGTTACGCGCACGAGATTTTTTTCGCGCAAGAGAATTTGCAGCAGTTTTTCCGCGCGCTTCACTTCGACGGGAAGCCCGGCGAGGACTTCTTTCACGGATGGAACGGAGAGACTGGCAGCCGCGAACGCCGCCTCGATTTGTTCTTTGGCCTTGCGTTCCTCGGGCTGCAGGGCGATTTCGGACCCGACTTTCTTTACCAACTCGCCTTGCACGTCGAGTTTTTTCTGCACGACTAGATTTTCAAGCGCGGCGCGAAATGTTTCGGGTCGAACGCGCTTGCCGAGACTTGCGCGGAGCTCCTCCCGTGCAATTCCCGGCAGAAGAGGATTTTCTTTTTGGAATTTCTCGACCTTCGCGGCAATTTTCCTGCCCACTTCTTCGAACAATTCGCCGGAGACCAAGACGAGAGGTTCCGTCGAAACCGTTTTCACCATCCCGGTTCGAGAGACTTCTTCGAGGGCACTGGCAATATCTTTTTCGCTCCACGCTGTGCGCGCCACGAGCTCTTCGTGCCCGAGGCCCAGCAATGCGCGCTCCGTCATCGCTGCCAGAATTTCCTTATGGTTTCCTTTATCGAGCTTTTCGAGAAATGCGGCGCGCCCCGCATCCCGCAACATGGGCCGCCGCGCCAGCGGGTCCAGAACGGCACCGCCCCCCATGGTCACCACGGGCGAAAATTGCCGCACGATGAACCGGTCGCCGGGCAGCACCAGCACTTCGTCCTGCAGTTTCAAGTTTGCAAATGCGCTCCTGCCGGGTTCCAGTTCCTTTTGGCCGTGAATATAAACCTCGGCGATTGTCTCCGCTGTTCCCGCATGAAAGTGAACCCGGGAGCGTTGCTTCAATTTTCGCGCTGACGGAAGCAGCTCCAAGCGGACATCCATTCGGCCGGTCTTGCGAAATTTTCCAGGAGTGGCCAGAACCATGCCGCGTTTCAGCGCGGTGTGGTCGATTCCCGCAAGATTCACGGCGGTCCGTTGTCCCGGCGTGGCATGGTCCACATGTTTCCCGCCGGATTGCACGCCGCGCACGCGCAGCCGCTCGCCGCTGGGAAACAATTCCACCTCATCGCCAGTACCCACGGTTCCAGAAATCAGTGTGCCTGTCACTACGGAGCCGAATCCCTTCATCGCGAAGGCGCGGTCAATGGGCAGCCGGAAATACTGTTTCGTATCTTTGACGAATGCATCGGACGCAGCTTCGCTTAACGCTTGCTTCAATTCCGCGAGTCCGCTGCCGGTTCTCGCGCTGACGGCTACGATCGGCGCGCGATCGAGAAACGATCCTCGCAAGAACTCCTCCGCTTCCAGCCGCACGAGTTCCAGCGTGTCCGCATCCACCAAATCGCTTTTGGTCAGCGCGACAACACCGCGCTTTACTCCGAGCAGCCGGCAAATATCGAAATGCTCGCGCGTCTGCGGCTTGATGGATTCGTCCGCCGCAATCACCAGTAACAGCACGTCAATTCCTGCTGCGCCGGCAAGCATGTTGCTGATGAAACGCTCGTGCCCGGGCACATCCACAAAACCGAAGCGCACGCCGTTTTCTTCGAGGAAGGCGAAACCCAGGTCAATCGTGATTCCGCGGCGTTTCTCTTCCGCGAGGCGGTCCGGGTGCGTGCCGGTCAAAGCTTCGACCAGCGCGGATTTGCCGTGGTCAATGTGGCCGGCGGTGCCGACGATGACGCTTTTCAATGCTCCACTCGACATGTTGGATGGCACGCAAGGTTCTTGCCGCTTTGGATGCTACTGGAGGAAAGAATGAGGGGTCAAACGGCGCGGGCTATTTCGCGGCCGCGATCTCGTCGACGAGGGATTGCGCTGCTGCGCGGGGATCCGCTGCTGCGAGGATGGGACGTCCCACGACGAGGAAATCTGCTCCGGCGCGAATCGCTTCGGTGGGAGTTGCTTTCCGGGCATGATCGTCCTGTCCCGCGGCTGCGGCATGTTCTTTTGGCCGGACTCCCGGGGTCACAATCAGAAAATCCCGGCCACAGGCTCTCCGAATGTCTTTGGCTTCTTGCACCGATGCTACCACGCCATCCACGCCTACACTCTTGGCGAGTTGCGCCAGCTTCACGACGCGCAGTTTCGGCGTGCCGCTAATGCCGACTTCTTTCATCGCCTTCTGATCCATGCTGGTGAGAATCGTCACCGCGAGCAATCGTGGCCGGTCTGCGCCCATCGGTACACCGGCACTGATGGCCTGCACTGCTGCTTCGAGCATGGCTTTTCCGCCCAGCGTATGGACGTTCACGAGCTGCACGCCGCTCATTGCCGCCGCAGAGAGCACGGCGCCGGCAACGGTATTTGGAATATCGTGGAATTTCAGGTCGAGGAATACGCCGGCACCCAGAGCCGAAATCTCTTTGACGGCTGCCGGCCCGGCCGCGGTGAAGAGCTGGTTGCCGATCTTGAACATACCGACGAGATCGGCGACCTGCTTCGCGAACTTCACCGCGGACGACAAAGAATCGAAATCGAGTGCAACAATCAGGCTGCTACGTGGATGAGCGTCAAAAGTCAGGGTCATGGGTGACCCCGACTCCGCCGGGGTCAGTGTTTCTCGGGTAGTTGAATCAACTCGAGCCGGACCTGGCTCACGCCGGAATGGATCAAGCCGATTTTCCGGGCGACACGATAGGATACATCAATTTCGCGCCCTTCTTGATAGGGACCCCGGTCATTGATACGTACAAGCTCGAATTGCCCGTTGCGGGTGTTCACCACGCGGACGAAGGACCCAAACGGCAGGTTGGGATGCGCGGCCGTCAGGGCTTCACAGTCGAAAGACTCACCATTCGCGGTCTTGCGACCGTTAAACCCGGGGCCATACCAGCTGGCATTGCCCACCCAGGTCTTAATCGGCTTCACCGGTTGATTCAGATGCGCTACTAGTGGGGCCTCCATCGCCGGAGCGATGACGAACATGAGAGGAACCCAACGGAGTGCAGCCCAGATCATGAAAAGTCGATGTCTCATAGTGTGTTCTTTATGCTACATAAATCCTAGAAAGTGTAGCAAGAAAACATCATTATGTCAACTGTTTTCTGAAAGAAACTTGTCCCGTATCTCATTGATAGTAAACATTTTAGCATTGAAAAGAGCTCGCTCAAGACCCTCGACAAGGCGCTGACTGACCCTAGGGTCAGCAAAGCTGGCCGTTCCGACCTGTACTGCCGAGGCGCCTACGGCAAGGTAGTCGAGCACGTCTTCGACCGTCTCGACGCCTCCCAGACCTAAGATTGGTGTCTTGACCGCTTTTCGCGTTTCCCAAACGAGTCTGAGCGTGATCGGCTTGATCGCAGGGCCGGAGAGACCCCCGGTCTGGTTCCCCAACCGCGACTTTCCCGTCCGGTAGTCGATGGCTATGGCCGGGTAGGTGTTGGCCACGGTCAAGGCATCCGCCCCGGCCTCTTCCACAACCCGGGCAATAAGTCCAATGTCTGTAACAAGTGGGGAGAGCTTAACCCAGAGGGGCCGCTTGGTGGCGGCTTTTCGGGCGGCTCCGACGACCTCGGCGACGCAGGCCGGATCGCTGCCGAACTGCATGCCCCCCCTCTTGACGTTGGGGCACGAGATGTTCAGCTCGTAGCCTGCCAGGCCATCAGCGTCCTCGAGGACCCTCAGCACCTCAACATAGTCTTCGAGGGTATAGCCGAACACGTTGGCGATGATGGCTGTATCGAATTTTCGCAGTACCGGGAGTTTTTCGGCCACGAAGGCCCGGACCCCCACGTTTTGGAGGCCGACGGCGTTGAGCATCCCCGAGGGGGTTTCGCAAAGCCGGGGAGCGGGAGCGCCTTCGATGGGTTCGCGGGAAAGACCTTTGGTAACGAAGCCGCCGAGGCGGTTCAGGTCCACGAGGTGGGCAAATTCGAGGCCGTAACCGAACGTTCCGCTGGCTGCGAGAATAGGATTCCGCAGGCGCAACGCGCCAATTTTTACGCTGAGGTCAACGGCGCCAGCGGAACTCACTTCGTGGAAGAGAATAACACGAAGCGGTTACTGCCCGTCGCAAAATCTCTGGCTTCCAGCTCAACTGTTGGGAGATCAAGTCTGGAAACATAGATGGGAGTCAGGGTTGTTTTGGCGAGGTGGCTTGCGCCGGCCTTGGAGCAACCGGTCTTGCTGAAGAATTCTTCAGGGCTTCGGCGAGGACGCGGCCGTCGCGCGGGGCGAGAGTGATTCCACAGAGAGCTGCCAGCGTCGGAGCGATGTCTGTGGGAGTGATGGCTTGAAAATATTCGTCGGGTTGAACTCCAAAGCCCATCAGCAGCACGGGTACACGTTGATCGTAGTAGTTGGGTGTGCCATGCGTCGTGCCGTATTGCCGCGGGCTGGTAGGAGTTGAGGAATCCCAGGGCCAGTAGGGCTTGGGAACGATCAAAAGATCGCCGCTGCGCGTCTTCAAAAAGCTGGCGGCCTCGGCCTTCAGCATCGGGCTTTGTATTGACGGCCGGTCTTCGAGTTCTTCGGCGCGATAAACGTGCGCGACGCCGGGGACGCTCTGGATGGCTTCCAACACAGAGCGCAGGGCCGCCGGATCATTTTTCAACTTGTCGTAGGTTCCCGGAGTGAAGTACACAGCCCTGGCGCCCACTTTCGCGACGGCAGGCTTTGCGTAGTTGAATGGCTCAAGACTTTTCTCGATGCGTTCTTTCACGGACTCGACCTTCAGCCAGCCTGCATCCATTCCAGATTTCTGCATGTCTTCCGGGATTGGCACCACACCGTGATCCGCGCTGAGCGCCACGACGTAATTGCCTCTCCCCACTTTCTTGTCCAAGTGGGCGAAGAGTTCGGCCAGGTCCTGATCGAGGCGGACAAGAACGTCCTGGATTTCCCAGCTACGCGGCCCGAAAGCGTGACCAACGTAATCCACCGAGGAATAGCTCACGGCCAGAAAGTCGGTTCCGGCGCGAGCTCCGAGCTCCAGTTTGTCCACCGCCGTTTCGGCGATTCGCGTCAGATAGGTATCCGCGTATGGGCTTGTTTCCCATTGACAATAGAAAACGGGGTCGGGCCCCGTGCTGTCGGGCTTCCCTCGCAGAGGATGCGGGAATGCCGCGCCGAGACCTGCCGGGGGGACGGCCCCCGTAGCTGTGGCATCGTAGAGGTACGCAGAAGCCGGCAGCATTGGGGCCCACGTCTTTCCGTAATCGCCCGCCGCCGGATGAGCCTTCGCAAATTCCTCCACAAATGCCGCTACCGGATACGCGCTCGATGTCGTCCAGGCACCTACGTCGGCATCGAACCACGTAACGGCATCCCCGAGACGGCCACCCATGGTGATCGCCGCGCGCGCTTTCAGTGAGAAGGTCACGACGCGAGTGCCACTGCCGGTTTGAAATTTCAATTCGTCCGCGAACGCAGGCACGAGCATCTTGCTTGCGCTGTTTCCGCCCGTGACGCCGGCACCGGCGTAGCCGAGATTCTTCACTTTCGAATCGTCCGTGCAAGTCACGGTCTCCTGGAGTTCGCGGTCAAACCACTCGTTCGAAATCATTCCGTGGGTCGCGGGCAAAGCACCGGTCGAAATGGTGGCGTGGCCGGCGCATGTTTCCGTGGCGGCGTAGGGATAGGCGGCATCACGGAACCACGCGCCTTCTTCAACAAGCCGCTTGAGGCCGCCCGTCCACTGGCCACGGAATTTGTCCACATAATCGGCGCGCATCTGGTCCACGATCAGCAGCACGACCAGTTTCGGACGCGGCGGGGTCTTGGGCGATTTGGCAGCCGGGGATTTAGACTGAGCGCCCGCGAGGGGCCCGAGGACCATCAGAACTATGAGTATCGCTGCGAGGCGCGCAATTCTGCGCGTCACAACTCTCGTTTCGCAAATCATGCCAGACCTGCCTCCCAAATTCGCCGCGCAGTCTACCACGGCCCGGTTTACGTTCGATGAATGCGGAGCCGATTGACCGCCCGGCAGCCACCAATGATACGATTACGCGACCATGCGCATCGTCGAAAAGACACAATTGATGTCCGCGCCGGAAATTGACCGCACGTTGCAGCGGCTGGCGCATGAAATCGTCGAAAAGAGCGGCGGTACCAAGAACCTGGCGCTGATCGGTATTGTGCGGCGGGGAGTGCCGCTGGCGCAGCGGATCGCGCAGGCCATGCGCGGGATTGACGGCGTCGACGTCCCCGTCGGGACGCTGGACATCACGCTCTATCGCGACGATCTTTCAAAAGTTGCCCCGCAAGCCGTGCTGCGCTCCTCGGACATTCCCTTTGGCGTGGATAACATGGACCTCGTGCTCGTGGATGACGTGCTGTATACGGGCCGGACGATTCGCGCGGCGATGAACGGGCTTTTTGACCTGGGACGGCCGAAGCGGGTTTCCCTCTGCGTGCTCATCGAGCGGGGCCATCGGGAAATGCCGATCGAGGCGCAATACGTGGGGCGCAGCGTGCAGACCAGCGACACGGAAATTATCGAAGTGCGGCTTCGCGAAATCGACAAGGAAGAACGCGTCGTGCTCGTGGATCGCGTGGAGTAGCTTGGGATTTCTTATTCGAATTGGTTCGGTTATGATTTGAGAAGGGACATTGACTCAGCGATTTCGCGATCTGCTCGCCCTCGAACCGCTACCGGCGGACGAACTTACATTTCTTCTCGATCAAAGCAAGCCTTTTCAGGAAATTCAGCGTCATCCGTTGAAAAAGTTGGCGACGTTGCGCGGGAAGACCGTGGCGCTGGCATTTTTCGAAACTTCGACGCGAACGCGCATCAGCTTCGGCACCGCAGCTTCCCGCCTGGGCGCGGACACGATGAACCTGCAGGCGGAAGCCTCCAGCCTGAAGAAGGGCGAGTCGCTGCTCGATACCGTTCACACGCTGGACGCGATGAAGCCGGACTGCCTGGTGATGCGGCATGCTTCGTCGGGCGCGGCAGACTTCGTGGCGCAGCATCTGGACATTCCGGTGATCAACGCAGGCGACGGCACGCATGAACATCCTTCGCAGGGACTGCTCGATGCGCTGACGATTCGCGACCGGCTGGGAACGATTGAGAATCTGAATGTCACGATTCTCGGCGACCTGCAGCACAGCCGCGTAGCGCGTTCGAACATTCATTTGCTCGGAAAATTCGGGTGCAGCTTCACACTGTGCGGGCCGGCGATGTGGGTTCCGCACGAATTGGAAAAGATCGGCGCGCCGGGCGTGCCCATTCGGCGCGTCTTTCGAATTGAAGAGGCACTTGAAGGCGCAGACGTGGTTCTCGTGCTTCGCGTGCAGACGGAACGGCAGCATGAACCTTCGATCTCGGCCGAGGATTACGTGCTGGGGTACCAGCTGGATGCTGCGCGACTGCGCCGCGCGAAGCCCGGTGCAATCATATTGCACCCGGGGCCGATGAATCGCGGGATCGAGATCACGCCAGAAGTTGCGGACGGGCCGCAGTCCTGCGTGCTCGAGCAAGTGACCAACGGCGTTGCGGTTCGAATGGCGCTGCTTTTCCTGCTCATCTCCGGCACGGACGAGGATGGCACTCATCCGATGGCGGAAGCGGCGCCCGAGAAGAGTCGCCGCTCGACAGATGAAAAGGACCCTTCGCATGCTGCTCGTTAAGAACGGGCGGGTAATCGACCCGGCCACCGATACAGATGCACCCCGCGACATTCTGATCGAGGGAGAGAAGATCGTCGAGGTCGCACAACCGGGAAGCGTCCAAGCTGCTCCCGGCGCGGAAGTGTTTGACGCCACAGGGTTGATTGTTGCGCCTGGCTTCATCGATATTCATGCGCATCTCCGCGAGCCGGGGCAGGAATCTTCGGAGACGATCGAATCCGGAACGCGGGCGGCGGCACGCGGCGGATTCACGGCCGTTTGCTGCATGCCGAACACGAAGCCGGTGAACGATAACGCATCGGTCACGCGGTTTATTGCGGACCGCGCCAAGGTCCATGGAAGCGTGCGAGTGTGGCCGATTGGCGCGGCTTCCGTGGGAAGCAAAGGCGAGGCCATCGGGGAAATTGCGGCGATGAAAGAGGCGGGGATTATCGCAGTCTCCGACGACGGGAAACCGATCGCGACGGCGAAGCTGGCGCGGCAGGTGATGGAGTATTGCCGGTCGCTAAATCTGCCGGTGATCGAGCACGCCGAAGATGTTTCGCTGGCGGCAGGCGCGGTGATGCGCGAGGGGGTGACTTCGACGCGGCTGGGATTGCGCGGGATGCCTGCGGCGGCGGAGTCCGTCTGCGTGGCGCGCGACGTACAGCTTGCGGAACTTACAGGCGCGCGGCTGCACGTTGCGCATCTCTCGGCGAAGGCGTCGCTGGAACAAGTGCGGTCGGCGAAAGCCCGCGGGCTGCACGTCACCTGTGAGGTGACACCGCATCATTTCACGTTGATTGACGAGGACGTGACGTACGATTCGCGATTCAAGATGAATCCGCCGCTAGCCGCGCGCGAGGATCGCGAAGCGCTTCTTGCGGGACTTGCGGACGGCACCGTGGACGCGATTGCCACGGACCATGCGCCGCACGAGCCGGCACTAAAGGACGTGGAGTTTGATAAAGCGCCTTTCGGAATCCTGGGATTCGAAACCGCGCTAAGCCTGGGGCTCGAACAACTGGTGCATAGCGGTCGAATTTCACTGATGCGCATGGTTGAACTATTCACGGCAGGGCCGGCGCGAGTGCTCGGAATAGAACGCAAGATCGCTGCAGGCCAGCCTGGCGATTTGACGATTATTTCGCTGGATCATTCGTGGACCTACAAGGTGAAGGAATCAGCGAGCAAGTCCCGCAACTCGCCGTTCGACGGGCGCAGCTTCAAAGGTGGGCCGATGGCCACCATCGTCGCCGGCCGCGTCGTTCATAAACGATAAGAAACGAAACGCAGAGACCCAGAGGTCGCAGAGAAGTGAACTGCGTACCGCGGATGCGTGCGGCCAATTCTCAGTGGGCGGTGGGTTCGGCGGCGGGGTGCATGCCGTGCTGGGGGACTTCGTGGATGCCGCGGGCGGGAGGCTCGATGCGCTGGCGGTAGAAATGATCGAGGGGGACGCGGCCCTTGCCAATGGGGTAGCCCTTTTCGATGGCTTTGGTGACGTAGGCTTTGGCGAGGGCGGCGGCTTCAAAGAGCGGGCGTCCGGCGGCGAGCTGCGCGGCAAATGCCGAGGCAAACGTACAGCCTGTGCCGTGCAGGGTTTCTTCCTTGACGCGATCGCCAGCTAGCTGAAACGTTTCTGTGCCGTCGAAGAGCACGTCATTGGCGCGCTCCATGTGGCCGCCTTTGACGATTACGGCGCGCGCGCCCATCTCCACGATCTTGCGCGCGGCGGCTTCCATGTCGGCTACATCCTTGATGGTCAGCCCGGTGAGAACCTCGGCTTCGGGAACGTTTGGGGTGATGACGGTGGCGCGTTTCAAGAGTTCCGTGGCGACAAATTTGATTCCGGCGGCATCGAGGAGCTCAGCGCCGCTCGAAGACTTCATCACCGGGTCATGGACGACGTGTGCGAACTTGTGGGCATCGAGGAATTCGGCAACCACCAACGCGTTGCCTCGATTGCCAAGCATTCCAATTTTTACGGCAGCGATATCGCAATCCTTCGCCAGGGCTTCGAGCTGCGCGCGCAGTTCCGCGCTGGGCGTGTTGTGAACGGATTCAACGCCCAACGTGTTCTGGACGGTGAGCGAGGTGATGGCTGCAACGCCGTAGCAGCCGTGCGCCGCGAAAGTTTTCAAGTCCGCGGCCGTGCCTGCGCCGCAGCAGGGATCGAATCCCGCGATGGTCAGCAGGATGGGGGGCGCTGGATGGCTATGTCCGTTCGTGGTCATCAGTCTCTTTTTGCTCCAACGATGAAAATAGCCGGTCGCGTCGAGAAAACGGACCGGCAATTGCGAATGTACGCGTGCTAAATGTTCAGCGCAAGGAAAATTTCACAGTTGGAGATGCAGATCTCGGGCGTGTGGATTCTTCTTCCCGGTCATGGAACAAAAAATTTTCCTCGCCCTCAATGCATGAGCTACGACTTCACGGGAACAAGCCGCGGACGAGGGTGGCTTCGGCGACGCGGCCGACGGCGAGGATCATGGCGCCGGCGCGGGGCGGGACGTGGTGCTTGCGCATGGTGTCCACCATTTCGTGGAAAGCGCGCACGATGATCTTCTGCAGGCGCGCGTTGACTTCGTCGACGTCCCACATCAGGCCTTCCTGGTTCTGGACCCATTCGAAGTAGCTGACGGTGACGCCGCCGGCGTTGGCAAGAATGTCGGGCAGAACGGTGATGCCACGGCGCGCGAGGATTTCGTCGGCGTGGGGCGTGGTGGGGCCGTTGGCGGCTTCGGCGACGATGCGGGCTTTGACGGCTTCGGCGTTGTGCAGGGTGATGACGTTCTCGAGCGCCGCGGGGACCAGAATGTCGCACTTCATGGTGAGCAGCTCGTCGTTGCTGAGGCGCGATGCGCCGGGCATGCCGACAACCGTGCCGGACCGCTCCTTGTAGCGGATAGCTTTGATGGGATCGATGCCGCGAGAATTGGTTACGCCGCCGCGCGTGTCGCTGAGCGCGACGATTTTGGCTTTTTTCTCGGCGAAGAGGCGTGCCGCAGTGGCGCCCGCGTTGCCGAAGCCTTGAATCGCGACAGTCGCGCCGCGCAGCGAAATCTTTTTCAGCTTGCAGGCTTCCTCGACCACGTAAAGCAGCCCGCGGGCGGTAGCTTCGTTGCGTCCCTCGGAACCGCCGATGGAGATCGGTTTGCCCGTGACAACGCCGTGCGCGGAATGGCCGATGGTCATTGCATAGGTGTCCATGATCCATGCCATGGTCTGCGCGTCGGTGTAAACATCCGGGGCGGGAATATCCATGGAGGGCCCGATGATCGGCAGAATCTCGCTGGCATAGCGGCGCGTCATGCGCTCAAGTTCACTCTTGGACATGCGCTTGGGGTCACAGATCACACCGCCTTTGGCGCCGCCAAACGGGACATTGACGGTGGCGGTCTTCCAGGTCATCCACGCCGCAAGCGCTTTCACTTCATCCAGGGTCACGTTGGGATGGTAACGGATGCCGCCTTTGCCGGGCCCGCGCGAGACATTGTGTTGCACGCGATACCCGGTGAAGACCTTTACCTGGCCGTTGTCCATCTTCGTGGGCAGGGAAACTTCCAGCACGCGCTTGGGTGTCCGCAGAATCTGTCGGAGCCCGGGATCGAGCTTTAAGAATTCCGCCGCCATGTCGAACTGAATCTGCGCGATGCGAAATGGGTTCAAGTCTTCGCGCGGAGCGATGCGCGGCACCATCGGCGGTGCGCCTATCTGTCTTGTCGGAGTCGTGGGCTTTGCGACCGTGGCCATTGGCATCGGTCCTTTCGTCTGCTCAATTTATTCGATAACTAGTGCGTTCACTTGGCCCAATTTCAAATCTGGTGCGGCCGGCTTTGCGGTTAGCCGTTTGCAGCGAACTTCTTGTTGCTTTCGGCATACGCATCACGGCACGCAAGGGAGCAGAAGTGGAGAAGCTCACCTTCGTCCCGAAGCGGAATGGAAAGTGTTTCATCCACATGCATTCCGCAAATCGGATCACGCACCAGGCGACGTCCCACCTGGTGGCCATCCATGGGAGTGCTGGCCTCCGTGGATGTCTGCCCGGCGGTCGCAGCGTTACGGAGCATCCAGCCGACAAAGCTGCGGAGGAGCCACGCGGCCCAAGAGGCCACCAGCAACCAGAACAGAAACCGTACGATGCGCGCAAGAAAGGTCATATAAATATTCGTGTTGTCGGCCTAGGCCGAAAATCATCCTCTGGACCGATGAAGTCAGTGTATGCAAGGCGAAAAGGGGGAGTCAAACGAAAAGGCGTAATTTCAAGGGGTTGCGGGGCGAAAGGGTTTTCATGAGGTTGGCTGCCGCGGGGGTGCAATCGCATCTAACTGCTTGTATGTCAATTACTTAGCTTGGATTCTGGCGTATATAGGCAGATCCGGCTAGGGGGAGCTAGCCGGCCGCCGGAATCCCGTCGATGCCCATGTATGGGCGCAGAACGTCCGGGAGCAAGATGGAGCCGTCGGCTTGCTGATAATTTTCGACGATGGCGATCCAGGTGCGACCGACCGCCAGGCCAGAACCGTTCAGCGTGTGGACGAACTCGCTCTTGCCGCCGGCTTTTGGCTTGAAGCGAATTCCGGCACGGCGAGATTGAAAGGCTTCGCAGTTCGAACAGGAAGAAATCTCACGAAATTCGTTGCTCGAAGGCAGCCAAACTTCAAGGTCGTAGGTTTTCGCGGAGGCAAAGCCCATATCTCCGGTGGAAAGCAGCATGGTGCGGTAGTGCAGCCCAAGTTTCTGGAGAATGGACTCTGCGTTTCGTGTGAGCGCCTCGTGCTCTTCGTAACTTTTTTCCGGATGCGTGAACTTGAAGAGCTCGACTTTCTGGAATTGGTGCTGGCGGAGAATACCGCGCGTGTCTTTTCCGGCGGCGCCGGCTTCGGAGCGGAAGCAGGCGGTCCAGGCGGTCACGTGAATCGGAAGCTTGTCCTCGGGAATCGTTTCATCGCGATAAAGATTGTGCAGCTCGACTTCGGACGTGGGCGTAAGCCAGAAGTCGGTGTTTTCTATTTTGAAGAGGTCGGCGGCGAATTTCGGCAATTGGCCTGCACCCATGAGCGAGACGGTGTTCACCAGAAATGGGGGAAGAATTTCCGTGTAGCCATGCTCACGCGTATGAACGTCGAGAAAGAAATTGGCGAGAGCGCGCTCGAGGCGTGCGCCCCAGCCTTTGTAAACGGCGAAACGCGCGCCAGCGATCTTTGCGGCGGCAGGCAGATCCAGAATGCCCGCGCCTTCACCCACTTCCCAGTGAGGCTTCGGCTGGAAAGCAAATTTTGGGGGCGCGCCCCAGCGGCGGACTTCCACATTGTCCGCGGCACTCGTGCCGACGGGCACGGACGAGTGCGGAACATTGGGAATCATGAGGAGCAGGTCACGCTGCCTGGCATCGAGTTCGGCAACGCGCTCGTCAGATTTCTTGATGAATTCGGAGAGCTGTTTCATCTCCTCAATTAGCGCATCGGCATTCTGCTTCTCTTTCTTAAGCCGTGCGATTTCTTCGCTGGCCTTGTTGCGTTGCGCTTTGCGCTGCTCGTTGGCGGTGATCACCTCGCGGCGCTCTTTGTCGAGCGCGCGAAACGCGTCCAGATCGAGCGTGATACCGCGCTTCTTCGCCATGTCCGCAAAGAGGTCCAGGTGGTCCCGGAAGTAATTGAGGTCATGCATGGAGGTAGCAGGATACCGTAATCCGGAGGGCGCTTGTAGCGCGGGTTGCGACCAGCAGGTGTAGGCGGCGAATCCTATTTCGGGCGCGGGACTTCGCTCATCAACTGGTGAATGTTGTCCTCGGAATCGTAGAACGCCGCCATCCAAAGATCGTGGGTCGGCATCGGCGCGATCAGGCGCGGCGGCGCAAAGATTTTCGCACCCAACTCAACGAGCCGCTGGTACGCCGCATGCAAATCCAGAACGCGAAAATAGAGGATGGAACTGGGATGATCGAACTGCGGCGTTTCTGCTCGACTCAGCATCAGCCGCACTCCGCCACAATCAAAGAAAGCCAGATTGGGCACGGTGAAAAGCAGCGGCAGACCCAGCACATCACGGTAGAATGCCGTGGCGCGTTGCAGGTCTTGGACATTGATGGAGATTTGGCCGATGTTCAGGATGCCGAGGCTGGCCGGCGTAGCGCTCATTTTTGTTTGCCTCCAGGAGTAGATTAGTTAGCATAGCTAACTAAATTGTATGACCCGTGTCAAGTCAAAAAACGCCGGCGCCAAAGAAGGGTTCGAGACCGCGGACCGGCTGCACTCGGCGGCCATCCATCTGCTGCGGCGTCTGAGGGTGCGCGACCGGGAAAGCGGCGTTGGCCCGGCGCAGCTTTCCGCGCTTTCGGTCCTGGTGTTTGGCGGCCCGCGATCCCTGGGCGAGCTTGCGGATGCCGAACAAGTCCGTCCCCCGACGATGAGCCGGATCGTGGCGGGACTGGAGCGCGCCGGTTTGGTGAAGCGGCGAAAAACGGAAGACGGGCGGCGAGTGCGTCTGGAAGCCAGCGCGAAAGGCACGAAGATCCTGCAAGAGGGACGCAAACGGCGAGTCGAATCGCTGGCGAAAGCGCTCTATTTGCTTTCCGAGAGACAACAGAAGCAGTTGGCTGAGCTCGTCGAGCTGCTGCAACGGGTCATACGAAATCTATAGGCGTTTGGAGGACGGTCCGCGATGGCCCAGAATTCAGAATCGCGCCGTGAGAATCAGAAGGAGTGAACCAGGAAAGAGGGTCGGGTACTTCGGTACTACAGAGTGCGGCTGGGATTGGGGAGGAAGGTACTGGCAGGAATGAACCCCGCGAGCTATCGACCTCAGAGGCCATGGAGCACAAACTGGGCAGGTAGTCGGAAGTTGGCTGGGTTTTCTGGAGTAATACGACGGTTATAACCTGTTTGCTCCTGTGTGTCGTCCTGCTGCTCGCGAGCGCAGTGGAACGGCCGGAACGCCCGAACTGACTTCTGATTGCAGTACCCTCCATCCCCACGCCCGAGCGGCCGCTCCCCCCAGCGGCCGCTCATTTTTTTGATAAGCGATGGATCCTGGAAAGAATCCGGAAGCAAGGATTTGCCCGGGCTGGGAACTCTCCGTGGATTCTCGGGGGAACCACTGGTCGGACGGGAAAGCTGGCTTTGAAAATAGAAAAGGGGGCTGGTGCAAGCCCCCTTTTCTTAATTGACGCCCCAAAAACCGGTAACCGAGTCGAGGATCGGTTCCGGCCACCCCGGGAAGCCAATCTTGTAAGTTGCCGATTAGAGAGCAAACCGGATGCCAGGTAATCAGAATCCATTAGACCTGACGAAGTCGACTGAAACAAAAGTGGTTAGCCGCGTTGGTCATTCGAGAACACAATGTTACATCTCGAAAATCTACAAAATCCCACAGAATTGCGGGCGGTACTCTCCATTCTTTGGGAGCATTTTGATGGAGGTTGCTACCGGAAACTGGACGGGGCATGACGCTGCTTTGCGTGATGCTTCCAGCGCTCCCTCTGCTGGAATTTGGAATATCGTTATTTCAAATTTCCTTTCCGAACGATCGCCCTTGATTGCGCATCAAGGGCTTAGCCCCGCTGTTCCGCGGCGTTTCCACAAGTGAATTGGCAAGCGCAGGCCGTGCGTCTTGCATGGCATGCCGCCTTGGTGCCTCACTCAGTGTAATGTCGCGAGACGGGGAAAAGTTGCCGGACGGAGCTGATTCGCTCAGCTTGACCCCCAGGTGGATGCGTCAAGAATTCTTGGGGGCCTCGGCTGCTCGGAAGGCCCATTGGGAGCGACGACGCCAGAAGAAGCGCGCGGGGAAATAAATTATCGCGGCCCACAGGGCGAGCAGGGGGCCGCGGCCGGCCAGAAAAAGTAGGATTGTGGAGATACTTTCAAACGCATCAGACAAACCGCTGGTGGCGGTGCTTCGAAGCTTCGCTCCGATGGTTTCGGCGGCCGGGGTGCGCTCTTCGCGCAGGGAAAAAGAGACGTTTGCGAAGGAGACGCGGCTGCCGGAAGCAAAACGCTCCGATTCGATTCGCTCGATTTCAGTGCGCAGCAGGGCAACCTGGCGTTCCAGTGACCCGTAATCGTAGACCTTCTCTGTTCGATTCTGGAGCAGCCGCTGAATTCGTTGCTCTTCGTTCTGTGCGTTGACCAGGCGGGCCTCGAGTTCGCCGTGCTGCTGAGTGATCTCGTCGGCGGCCTCTTCTTCATGCTCAACGAAGCCAACCGCTTTTAACTCCGTGAGAGCGGAGCGATATTCCGACGAAGGCACGCGGAGTGTCGCGGAGAGGACGCTCCCTGATGGCTGTCCCACCATGCGGAGCTTCGCCACGTAACCGCGATGGCGTTCAAGTATTTCTTCCAAGCTAGAGCGCGAATGGACAAACTCCTTTGTTGTGAGAGAAAGCTCCGCGGAATAGGCAATCCGCGGCTCCAAGAACATGCCCGTCTTAGAGTCGCTCGGGTCTGACCTATAGAGTTCGGCTTGCAGGTGAGACGACTTCAGCGCATTCGCCTCTTTTGGGTCGCCGCCCATCGGTCCAACGCTTGCTGGGGGAACAGTCTGGTGCCGCCCAGGTCCTGCGTCCCTGTTCGACGCGAACAAGAATAGGACTCCAGCCACGAGGCAACCCACTAACACAAAGCGGCGCCGGGCAAGGAAAAGTTCACGAAAACGAACAACCAGGGACCGCAGAGGATCTCTCATCGGAATGCCTCCATTTACTTCACGGTTAGAACGGGGAGGGCGGCAATTCTTGCAGGGCCTATCTCAAAGGAAACGAGAGATAAGGATAACGCTGAGACGCCGGGAACCCAGAACTTCACAGATACCAGATAGGAGGAAATTAGGCGCCGATGGAGGAGCGGAGGGCGTTGGCGAGGGACTGGCTGAAGCGCTGGACGTCGGCGTCATGCTCGGCTTCGACCATGACGCGGGCGAGCTGCTCGGTGCCGGAGTAGCGGAGCACGATGCGGCCGTTTTCGCCGAGCGCGGACTGGGCTTCGGCGAGGGCGCGGGAGACTTCCGGCAGCGTCTCCAACGGCGGTTTCGAACGTACCTTCACATTGACGATGAGCTGCGGGTAGTCCTTGAGGCCTTCAACGAGAGATTCGATCTTGCCGTGCATGGAAACGAGCGAAGCAATTTTGACAGCGGTGAGTAGCCCGTCTCCGGCGGGGCTGTCGTCCAGAAAAATGATGTGGCCGGATTGTTCGCCGCCAAGAACGTTGCCGCTGCGCAGCATTTCCTCCAGGACGTAGCGATCGCCGACGTTCGCGCGTGCAAGCGCAATGCTTTCGCGCGCGAGAACGCGCTCAAGACCCAGATTGGACATGGAAGTGGCCACGACGCGATTTCCTTTGAGCCTGTTCTGCCCTTTGAGGAAGCGCGCGGCGGCGAGAAGAACGCCGTCGCCGTTCACGACTTTTCCGGTTTCGCAAACGAAGAGCGCGCGATCCGCGTCGCCATCGAAGGCCACGCCAAGCCGGGCTCCCGCTTCCACGACGCGCCGTTGCAAACCTTCCAGATGCAGCGAGCCGCAACCAGCATTAATATTGCGGCCATCGGGCGAAACGCCCATGGCAATAACGTAGGCGCCAAGCGAGCGAAAAAGTTCCGGGCCCAGTTTGTAAGCGGCGCCATTGGCGCAGTCCAGAACCATCCGGAAGCCGGAAAACTTCGCGCCCGGAAGCACCCGAGAGCGGAGAAATGCCAGGTACTCAGCATCCAGGGAATCGTCGGAAGCAGGTGAGGGAGGATTCTTCGGCGCACCTTCGCCTCGATGCTTGAATATATCGGCCTCAAGCTCTTCTTCTACGACATCAGGAAACTTCATGCCCGCATGGGAGAAAAGTTTCACCCCATTGTCTTGAAATGGGTTATGCGATGCAGAGATGACCACACCGGCCTGAAAATCATTCTGGCGCACGAGGCAGGCCACGCCCGGAGTGGTAATCACACCGGCGAATGCGGCCGTGGCGCCGGCCTGAACCAGACCGGCAGCGAGAAGACTGGCAATGTGCGGGCCGGACTCGCGCGTGTCCATGCCGATCAGGACATGAGCTTTGCCGTGCTCGCGATTCAGATAGGCGCCCAAAGAGCGGCCGGTAGCAAAGAGCGTGGCGTCGTCCAGCGGAGGCGTACCCGGGACGCCGCGAATACCATCGGTTCCGAAGAGTTCTTTGGCCATGGAGAAGAGCCGGCGTATCTCCCGTGCGCGTTGGGGCGGCCGATTTTCCGTGGACGACCCGGAAAAAGCTTAACACACGGGAACTCCGCAACTTTCCGGTGCAACGGCAAAGATGTCCTTTGCAGCAACGAAAGCGGGGAAAAAAGCCCCTGAACGGATCCTTCGGTCTCCGGCCTCGAAACAAAAACGCACGACGCCTTCGACAGTCTCTGAGGATGTGTTAACTTGTTGAAACGGAGTTGCTCGTGTCCGCCACGCAAACACCACCATCCGTCGTCCGCTTCACCAGTTCAAACTTCAGCATGCGCGTCCTAGCCGCCGCGATCATCCTGTTGTTCTTCTATTACGCGGCCGGTGTGGTGATCACGCTGCTGCTTTCGATCCTGCTGGCCTACTTTCTGGACCCCGCTGTGGAATTTCTGGAGAAATGGCGGGTGCCCAGGACGGTCGGGGCCATGATCATGGTGCTCATCCTGATTGCCGTGCTGGTCGCAGCGGGCTATGGACTGTGGACACGCACCGAGGACTTCGCTTCGAACTGGCCGAGGTACAGCGGCGTATTGCGGCAAGCTGCGGTGGCGGTGGAGGGCAAGATCAAAGGTATCGAAGTGCAGGTTTCTCAGGTAACGCCAGGGCAGGGCGCCTCTTCTCCTCCGGTGGCACGCGCGGATAGTGGAATCGTGCGCACGTTGATCATGCGTGGCATTGGATCCCTGTACGCCCTGCTTTTGGAAGTTACATTCATGCCCTTCCTGGTTTTTTTTATGCTGTCGGGAAAGCGCGAAGTGTGGCATGGAACGCTGCAGCTATTTCCGGTGTCGCGGCGCACGCAGGTCAAGGAGACGCTCGAAGACTTGCGCGACGTTTTGCGCGACTACCTGATCGGCATGACGCTGGTTGCCCTGATGGTGATCGCCGCGAGCAGCTTGTTCTTCTGGATCCAGGATCTCGATTACCCGATCCTGACGGGCATCGTTTCGGGATTGCTAAACATGGTGCCCTACATTGGCGCAGTCATGGCGTGGCTCCCGGCTTTCATGATCGGACTCGCAAAATGGAATACCGTGGGTCATTTCGTAGGGCTCGCGGTGGTCTTGACGGCGATCCACATCGTGGCGTTGAATTTTGTTGCGCCGCAGTTGGTGGGCCGCCGAGTGCGATTGAATGCCGTGGCCATCACCATCGCGCTGCTGTTCTGGGGCTGGGTTTGGGGCGGCATGGGACTGGTGCTGGCGATTCCCATTACAGCCGCGCTGCGCGTGATCTGCGATCACACGGAATCGTGGAAGCCCATCGGGCGCTGGCTGAGCGCTTGAAACCTCTGCATACCTGTTGGACGTCTATCTTTTTTGGAGGCGACTCCTACGGTTCATGGGAGCCTGATTCCTGAGGGGACTCGAATGAATCCCAGAGCTCTTTTGTTGATAGGCGCATTGTCCCTGCTGACAGTGTCGGCTCCTTCCGGTCATGCCTGGGGCTGCAAGGGTCACCAGACGGTAGCTTTGATCGCGGAAAAACGCCTCACTCCGGAAGCGCGGGAGATGGTGCAGAAAATCCTCGCCGATAATCCCGTCGACTCGAAGCTCAAGCGCTGGTGCGGCAACGCGACGATGGATTTGATGATGGAAGCGTCCACATGGCCGGATGATGTGCGCAATGAACGCAACAACGGTCCATGGCATTACATTGATATTCCACTGGGGAAGCATCAGGGCTCGCTGAACGAGTACTGCGGCAGCGATGGCTGTGTGACGCGCGCGATCGAGCAACAACGCGCCATCTTGAAGGACAAGTCTGCCGACCCCCTGAAGCGCGCCGAGGCGATACGGTACTTGATCCACTTCGTCGGCGACATGCATCAGCCGCTACACGCAGCAAACAATGCCGACAACGGGGGGAACTGCGTCCCGGTGACGTACTTTCACCATAGTCCACTGCCCAATCCCGTTCATCCGGAACGGGATGAGTATTCCCCCAATCTCCATCAAGTCTGGGACACGGAAATCGTGGAACGCGACATGGAAATCTCCAACCCCCGGCGCTACGCCGACGAGCTGGACGAAAAATTTCGCAAGAAGAGTCCCGACTGGGAGGCAGCGGACATCCAGGTAGAGCACTGGGCATGGGAAAGCCACGAGCGGGCGGAGGCAGAAGTCTACGGCGCTTTCCCGGAAAGAAACGGAATCGAACCGGACTTGAAACTGAAGAGCTGCGCTGAAAACAATCGCATGGGAAAACGCATGTTCGAGAAACACCTTGCCATCGGCGAGGCTTATCAGAACAGGGCGGGAGAAATAGTGGAAATCAGTCTGGCGCAAGCCGGAGTTCGGCTGGCAATGATTCTGAACGACGCGGCAAAGACGAACCCTTAACTGCGGGTTACTGAAACTTCTAAAATGCGTTGACACACACGTTCGAGAACGCGATTCTTTCCGAAGATTGCGTTCATTCCAATTTCGTTGCAGAGGTGGCCGCGTTGAATTCCAAGCAGCTCCTGCTCGCGCTCCTGGATGAAGCGTACGAAAAGAAGACCTGGCATGGCCCAAATCTCAGACAATCCCTAAAGGGTGTGACGGCGCGGCAGGCAGCCTGGCGCCCTGGTGCGGGCCGCCACAATATCTGGGAAGTGATGCTGCATGCCGCGTACTGGAAATACGCGCTGCGACGGAGGATCGAAGGCGGCAAACGCGGCTCGTTTCCGCTGAAAGGGAGCAATTTTTTCTTGCGTCCCGAAAAGGGCAAGCTCCACGAGGCGGCATGGGCCGCGGATAAAAAGTTGCTCGAGCGCGAACATCGGGCCTTGCGGGCAGCAGTGGGGCAAGTGCTGCGCACATCGCGTGGGACAAAATTAATGCCGCAGTTTTACGGCATGGCGTTCCACGACATCTATCACGCCGGCCAAATCCGCCTGCTCCGGCGGTTAATGGAGCGCTGATCAAACTTTCTGTGTTCGTAATGTTTTGACGAGAGACACGAGGTCTTGGGCGTCCTGGAAAAGGCGGATCGCCGCAATCCCTGAAGCTCCCGCGGATAGGCAGAGAGCCACGTACTCCAGGGTGATCCCACCGATGGCAACCACGGGCAGCGAGACGGCGCGGCAAACTTCGGCGAGCCTCGCAAGCCCCTGCGGTGCCCCGAAGGCAGCTTTCGAAGGGGTAGCAAAAACGGGACCGAAAAAGATGTAGTTTGCGCCGCCCCTGGCTGCAGCTCTCGCTGCTCCCACGGAATGGCACGAGACGCCAATCAGGAAATCTTGCGAACGAATTCGGGAATCGCCGAGCTTCCGAGCCTCCTCAACGGGCAAACTGCTCTCACCAAGATGGACGCCGCCAGCCGCCTGCGAAAGCGCAACGTCCAGCCGATCATTTACGATAATGCGAGCCCTACCCTGCCTGCTTGTTGATAGTATTGCGGCGCGCTCGATCGCTGCGCTTGTCAGCGCGGCGCACTCCTTACCGGAAAGATCTTTTTCGCGTATCTGAATCCAGTCGATACCCGCAGCCGCGGCCTCCTGGATCTTGTGCAACAGGGCTTCGCGCCCGTCTGGTTCATTGGCTCTCGAAAGAGTCTGCCGATTCGTAACGTAGCAGAGAATCGGCACACGATTTGACTTACTGAGGCGGGACACGATGGGGACCAGGCTGCGTGCCTATCCAGCCAAAGGCAATCAGGATATCGAGCACGCCGACTCCGCTTACCACTCCGCGGAAAGACGGATGAAGCACGATGGGCATGAGCGAAGGAAAATGGCTGAGAAAATAGTTCTGCTCCCAATAGCCCGACCACGGCAGATAGAGGAGCAGCGCGCCCATCTCGAACGCAAGCACTACCAGCAATGCGCGATAAATACGGCTCATTTATGAGAGGAGTCCCGTCGGGCCAGGAAGAAATCCGGATTAGCGGGTAGGCTTCTGAAGAGCAGCGATGCGCTCGGCCACGTCGCGGTAGTCGATGTTCATCGCGTAGACCTGGGAAAAACTCTTTAGCGCCGCATCCTGCTCGCCCGCCGTTTCCTGTGCCACGCCTAAATCATACCGCAAGGCGAGCGTGCTTTCCGGATCGTTGCCGGGAGTTCTTAAGGCGCGTTCGTACCAGATGGCGGCGATGCCCGGCTGGCCTTTTTCCATAAACGCGAGACCGAGGAGTGTGCAGCATTGCATGACGTAAGGGAAAGCGCGTCCGCGGTCCGTGGCCTTTGCGACTTTTTGGAACTCGCTGATGGCCTCTTCCAACAAGCCCATTTCCCGGAAGGCGATCCCCAGATTGTAGTGGGTCTCGAGATCTTCTTCCTCGGCGCCCATTTCACCGAGCTCTGCGCGGAATTCATCGAATACTTCCTTGAGCGGCCCGGTGGACATCGGAGGAGTCGGAGCGGAATCTCGTGTTGCGGGAGCGTGAGACGGGGTGCCTGGCATTGATCCCGAAAAAACCGGCGAAAGCTTATCCAATTCAAGTCCATCAATTTCGTTGGCGAGGTCGGCGAGGAATTGATCGGATGCGAATCCACTGCCCGCAGGCGGCGCGGGAGAAGCGTTCTGGGCCACCGGTTCGCGCTGCGGCGGCGCGATTGGAGTCTCGGGAGGCTTCTGGTCGTAGGCAGGAACGAGAGGCTCGGGATCCAGCACGAGCTCGAAATCTTGCTCCAGCTCAAATTCCGGCTCGGGCGCCTTTGCGGGCTTTTTCGGACCTTCGGGCGCCGGAGTTTTTTTCGCCTCGTCCGTCCGAGGAAGCTCCGCGGAGATTTCAGCGAAAGGATTCGCCTTCGCTGCGGCAGCGGGGGCTTCTTCTGGCAAAACGAAGGAAGGTTCCTCGCCAATCTGAAACTCTTCGATGGCTCCCGGTTCCGCTGGCGGCGCCGGCGTACCAGACGGCTTCGCCGGTGGCGCGGCCGACGTTTCAACGGTGGTCTCGCCGCCACGCGACTCCTCGAGCAGGGTAGCCCATTCATCCGACAGATCAACTTCGTGGACCTCGTCCTTTTCTTCCTTCGGTTCGGCTTGCTTAACCTTCGGCTTCTTGACTTCGGGGGCTGGTTTGGCGACGCTTGCCTCAACCGGCGCGGGCTTCACTTCTTCGACGGGAGCGGCAGGCTTCGGTGCGGGCTCGGCGCTTACTTCCGGAATTGTAGTGTCGTGGGTATCCGAGGTGTGAGCTTCCCTGACGCCAGCCTTTGGCCCAGAAGTGGAAATCGCCAGCTCTTCATCCGTGAGGCCCGCTGCGCGCTGAAAGCGGCGGCGCAATTCCCCGAATCGTTCGGAACTCCGCGGGTCGCCCCCCTGGTGATGGATTTGTTCCAGCTGCGCGGCGAGTTCGGCGGTCCGCCGATCATCGCCCGCGCCAAGCACAAAATCGAGCAGCTTCTCGAGAGTCGGCGTGTGGCGTGGCGCGCGGCGGAGAATCGCTTCGAGCAATCCGATCGCTTTCTGCGTCAGGCCGTAGCTCGCGAAGAGGTCAACGTCCGTGAGCGATTGTGCGATAAATTTTTGCGTCTCTTCGTCAAGCGCCGGCTCGCTGCGTGCTTCTACCCTCTTTACTGGGACTTCCGGAGCGGGCTCTTCCTCCGCGGAGGGTAATTTCGGAGCAGGCGCCTGGGGAATCTCGGCCTGCAGGTTTTCTTCGGGGGCTTCAGGTTCGTCTTCGGCTGAGGTCAAGCCCAGCTTGCGTAAGACGTGATTGAGCTTGCGCTTGGCCGAGTCACTCTCCGGTTCGCGATCGACGAGTTGCTCGAATATTTGCTTGGCCCGCTCCAGCTGGCCATCCGTGCTGAGAGCGTCGCCGAGGTGCGCGAGGGCATCGGGCAGCCGGAAAGAATCGCTCGTGCGCCCGTACAGCTCGACGAGCCACTCAAGCGGCTCGATATGACCGGGCAGTCCCGCGGCGAGTTCGTTCAGGAGTTTCCCGATCACCTCATGTTCGCCGGCGTCGATCATGGGAAATCGCGACTTCTCCAGGATGGCCATCGCCTTTTCGCCCAGTCCTGCTCCCAGCAAAGCCTCCACGGTTTTTTGCATCGGCCCGAAATTCTTCTCGTCGGCCTCAAACACGCGGAGCGCGAGGGATGTGGCTTTCCCCCAGTTGGCGCTCTTGACGTAGAGATCGAGGAGGAACTCGGTCTGCTCGCCGCCTTTCTCGAGACCAGGGACTTCTTCAAGGAGTTCCGCAGCCTTGGCCGCATTCCCCTGGGATAAGTACGAACGCGCCTTGACGATGAGAGCGGCAAAATTGTTCGGCTCAAGCTTTAGCGCTTTGTCGGCGAGCTTTTCGCTCTCCGCCTGGTCACCACGGGCCAGGGCACGCTGGGACGCAGAGATGTACGAGTCCAGGGCCTCTTTGGTCTGGCCCATGGCCTGATAAAGATCGGCGAGCCGTATCTGAATGCGAAGGTTATCGGGCTCGGCCAGGAGAAGTTTCTTGAGCAGGCTGATGGCTTCCGGCTGTCGGTTGTTCTTAAGGTGAATTTCGGCGAGCTGTAGGAACAAGGGGCGGGCTTCACTCATTACGCCTTGCTGAACATAGAGGTCGGCAAGCTTTTCGAGCGGCCGGATTTCCTCGGGCGCCAGCTTGGCGATCCGTTTGTAAACGGCGATGGCCTTCGTGAGAAAACCATCTCCAACAAAAATCTGCGCAAGTCGTTCGAAATAATCGATAGCCTGAAAGGTTTCGCCCTGGCGGATGTACAGCTCGCCGATGGTCATGAGCGTGACCTGATCGCGCGGCTCGTACTTCAAGATTTGCTGGTATTCGGCGATGGCCTGGGCCACTTTGCCCTGGTTCAGCAGCTTTTGTGCCGCTTCGACGTTTTTGCTCTTGTTAAAGGCCATGTGCGTACAGGGACAATCCTCCCTCGGAGTCTGCCCCAGACGATCTCCTCGAATTGCTGCGGTAATCTGCTGAGCCGCAACGCTACTCCGCTACGCTAACAGGCGGGAAAAAGCCAAGTCAATGAACGCAAAGTCTAGTGTGAGCAGGCAGTTATCCCCATTCCCGTCAGGGCATTCGACCCCGAAGGTCCGCCGAAGCGGGGCAGGAAGTGGTTTTCCCATGCGCTCCCTGGTTTTAGAGACTCCACAGGCGGGAGCCCTCAGTAGTAGTGATACCATCGGAAAATAGTTTAAATCCGGCCTACAGGAGAATGCCGCATGCCCGAGTCTCCATCTCGTCGTAAGTTTCTTACTAACCTTGGCGGGGCAGCCGCTGTTTCGCTAGCTTCAAAGGGGAACGCACAAGCCTTCCTCTCCCCGGCTCTGAACAGCCGTTTCAAGCTTTCTGTCATCACCGATGAAATCAGTCAGGATCTGGGCCACGCGTTGGAAATTGCCTCGGAAGAGTTTGGTCTGGGATTCGTAGAGATGAGGACACTTTGGAACAAGAACATTATCAGCTTGGATCAGAAAGAAATCGCGGAAACCCAAAAGTTATTGCAGAAATACGGTCTCCGGGTGACGGACATCGCCAGCCCACTCTTCAAAACCGACTGGCCGGGGGCCCCAAAGTCAACATACAGTCCAACTGCGCCCCAGTTTGGGGCAGATTATCCGTTCGAAAAGCAGGCAGAGGTTCTTGAGCGATCTGCTGCAGTCGGTAAAGCCTTGGGAACGAATCGGATCAGATGTTTCGATTTCTGGCGGCTTGACGACCCGGCCCCCTATCGCTCGGCAATGAACGACGTGCTTCGGAAGACCGCCGAGGATGCAAACAAGAAAGATATCATCCTGCTGCTCGAAAACGAGTTTGCCTGTAACACGGCCACAGGCGCGGAGGCTGCGCGCACATTGGCCGCTGTCCAAGCACCCAACTTCCTGTTGAACTGGGACCCTGGTAATGCGGCCTACCGAGGCGAGATTGCTTTTCCGGATGGGTTTCAGAAACTTCCCAAAGAACGCATTGGACACGTGCATTGCAAAGACGCCGTGCACAAGGCGGACGGAACGTACGAGTGGGCCGCCATGGGCCGCGGAATTATCGACTACGTCGGCCAGTTTCGCGCGCTGGCGCAGGCGGGGTACCGCGGAACGATGAGCCTCGAAACGCATTGGAAGGGTGGGGGCTCTGCAGAGGAGTCTTCTCGCCAGAGCTTCGCCGGAATGAAACAGCTATTGGGCAAGGCTGGCGCACTCTGATTGAATCGCAACAGTGGAGGCGCGAATGCCACCCGCAAGACCCTCACGGCGGGCAGACGGAGAGTTGTCCGACAGTGCTGTGGCAATTCCTCTACGCCCTCACAGAGACGAGTAACTAGAGATTACATTTCAAGCGGAAGCGGCGCTTGGGTCGCACCGACGGCCCAACAGCCAGATTCGCGGACCGGCGCGAACGAATAGCGGTGCAACGGCGAGGGACCATGTTTCCGCAACGCTTCGAGATGATCCGGCGTGGCGTAGCCCTTGTGGCGAGCAAGGCCATATTGAGGGTAGACGGCGTCCCACTCCTCCATGCATGTATCACGATGTGTTTTCGCCAGGATGGAAGCAGCCGCAATGGAAATGCTTCGTGCGTCGCCCTTGATGAGTGATTTCTGCTCGATCAAAACATCCAGTTGCATGGCGTCAATGAGCAAGTAATCGGGCGCGGTCGTGAGCTGCTGAAGCGCCGCGGTCATCGCCTGCCGGCTGGCCTGATAAATATTCCAGGCGTCGATCCGCTGGGCATCCACCTCGGCGACCGCCCAAGCCAGTGCATGTTCGCGAATCCGTGTGGCCAGTTCGGTGCGGTGCTCCGGGGCCAGTTTTTTCGAATCGTCAAGGCCGACAATCCGCCGCTTCGGATTAAGAATCACCGCGGCGGCAACCACCGGACCAAACAGCGCACCGCGGCCGGCTTCGTCAATTCCGGCGATACGCGTCCAGCCCAGTTTGCGCGCGGCTCGCTCGAAACGGGAAGAGCAGAGTCGGCTCATTGGTGGGAAATTCTAGCACGCGGAAGAGAGCGCGACTTAGGACTTATCGCAGTTGTTCTGTGAAAATCATCGCCAGCCAATGACGTAAAATATCCTGGGTCACTCGTAGCGCAGCGCAATTATTGGATCAACGCGCATGGCCCGCCGTGCGGGAATCCAGGCCGCGAAGAAGCCCACTCCAAGGAGAATCAAGAGCGCGAGGCCAAGAAGAAGCGGGTCATGAGCGTGCACTTGGAACAGCAAAGACTCGAGCAGGCGCGCGCAGAGCCACGCTCCCAGGAGCCCCAGGGCCGCGCCGGCAATCGTCCAACGGGCGATATTGGAGAGAATCATCTTCAATATGCTCTGCGGAGTGGCGCCCAACGCCATTCGCACGCCAATCTCGCGCGTCTGCTGCTCCACAAGGAAGCCAACGACCCCATAGATGCCGATCGCCGCGAGCAAGACACCCATACCCGCGAACAAAGACAAGAGGACCGCATTGAAGCGCGGACGCTGCGTCAGTTTGCCGACGCGCGTATTCATGCCCTCGATTACCACCGGCACCGTCGGATCGACGGCTGCGGCTTCCGAACGAATCAAGTGCGCAATCGCCTCTGGATTGATGGCGCTCTGAATGATAACGTGCGCGGACCGGAAGTAGCCGCCAGTCTCATTCTTCCAGGGAAGGTAAAACTCGGGATCCGCGGGCGCGGCGAGGCCGTTATTCTTTACATCTCCGGCAATGCCGACGATGGTGCGCCAGGTGCTCTGTGAGGCGAAACGGAAGGATTTACCTAGTGGGTCTTCTCCATTTGAAAAGAGTTTTTTCGCGACGGCCCCGCTGAGAATCACAGGTCTTTCAGCAAGTGACCGGTCTTCCTCGCTAAAACCACGACCGCGCAGAATCGGAATACCAAGGGCAGGAAAATAACCCGGAGTGACGTAACGGTAGCCTATCATTCCGCCTGTCCCTTCACTGAATTTCGCGTGCCCGGGAATTTCGATGGAAGACAAAAACGTAGCCTGCATGCCGCCGGAAGGAGGCAGCGTGTCGCTCAAAGCCAGGCGCGTAATCCCCGGCGCGTGTTTTAACCGCGTCTCCACCTGATTGAAGAAAGCCAACTGTCTTGTGGCGTCAGGATAGCGATATTCGACGAGATCGATCTTCGCCGCGATAACATGTTGCGTGTCCATGCCTAGCGAAACGGCTTCTAGTTTCCAGAGGCTGCGCAAGAGTAATCCCGCTCCGGCAAGTAATATCAATGAGACGGCAATCTGCACCGTGACGAGTGATTGGCGAAGCAAACTACGCGAGGTCGCGCGGTTCTCCTTTCCAGTGAGCAATTCGGGCGTAGGACGGCGGAGCGCCGGGGCAAGCCCGAAAAGAATACCTGACACCAGCGATACGGTCAGGGCGAACAGTAAGACGCGAGCGTCGATCGTGGCTTGTTCCAGCCGCGGAATGCCTTCCGGCGCGATGGAGATAAAGAGGCGCAACAAGAAATAGGCCAACCAGCATCCCCCAAGGCCCCCCAGCAGTCCCAGTAGCAAACTTTCTGTGAGCGCCTGGCGAATCAGGCGCCCGCGCCCTGCCCCCAGAGCGGTGCGAACGGCCAACTCGCGTACGCGGTTGGTGGCTCGAGCGAGCAGCAGGTTCGCGACGTTCGTGCACGCGACAAGCAGTACGGCGAAGACGGATCCCAGAAGAACCCACGACGCGACACGGGCATCCTGTATCTGCCGGTCGCGGAGAGAACGCACGCGGAAGGACACCTCGTGGCGAAACTGCGGCGGAACGTAAGCAAGCGACTTCTGGAAAAGCGGCTCCATCGCTGCTGCTGCTTGCGTGATGGAGATCCCCGGCTTGAGCCGCGCGAAGGCTCTTAAGATAATCTGCCGGGCCTCCGGGCCGCGATCCGTTGATCCATCGAGAGCCGACGGAAGCAGAATATCGTCGTGGCCGAGATTTGGCATTTCGAATTGCGCCGGGAGAATACCAACAACGACGGTGGGCCGTCCATCGAGCGAAATCGCGCGGCCGGGAAGGTTCGGATCGCCGGCGAAGCGCGAACGCCACAGGCCGTAGGAAATAAGGGCCACCCGTTGCGCGTTGGGGCGGTCTTCCTCGGGCGCGAAATTCCGGCCGAGAAGAGGCCTAATGCCGAACGTGGGCAGGAATGTCGATTCGACCAGCGCGCATTTCAGCCGGACGGGATTCTGCTCGGTGAGATCGCAATCCGCCCCGCCGGGAACAAACGATGTCACGGACTCAAACGGGGTCTGCTCTCTGCGCCAATCGACGTAATCCGGGCCAAGTACAAACTCAATCGTCTCGAACGGCGCCTTATCGCCAAAGCTGACCAAGCGGTCGTCCTGGGGATACGGAAGGCTACGAAAAAGAAGTCGATCCACAACGCTGAAGACCGCGGAGGTTGCGCCGACTCCAACGGCCAGCGTGAGCACAACAACCAGCGCGAACCCAGGAGATTTTGCGAGCAGTCGCAATGCAAAGCGCAAGTCTTGCAAGAGCGCGTCAAGAAACGGCAGGCCTCGTTGAGCCCGGTAGTGTTCTTTGGTTTGCTCGACGCCGCCAAATTCACGGTGCGCAGCGTAGCGCGCTTCTTCGGGGCTCATACCGTGGCGAATATTTTCTTCCGTAAGCAGCTCCAAGTGCGCGCGCAGCTCGGCATCTAATTCTTTTTCCCTGTTTCTTTTCGCAAAGAGTCCTCGAATCCGATTCATCGCGACTCGCCAACCCTCCATCGTGACCTCCGCTGCCAGTTTTGGGTCCAGATTCACTCGTAACGCAGAGCGATCATGGGATCGACCCGCGTCGCCCGCCGCGCGGGTAGCAGGCACGCAATCAAACCTGCCGTGGAAAGAATCAGCGCACCTGCTCCAAAGGTGGGGATATCGGTGGGTCGTACTCCGAAGAGCAAACTGGAAAGCAAGGGTGTAAGCAGCAACGACAGAACCAGACCAGCCAAAAGGCCGAGCGCGATAGGGAGCATGCTCTGGCGCAAGACCAGCGCGAAAAGTTGCCGCGGGGCGGCGCCCAAAGCGGTTCGAACGCCGATCTCGCGCATCCGCTGCAGCACGGAATACATAGTGACGGCGTAAATCCCTATGCACGCAAGCAACAGCGCGATTCCCCCCATGATGCCGGCAAGCAAGGTCACGAACCGCATTTGCCTGCGGGCCGATTCCACATAGTCCGTCATGGGCTGAACGTGATAGATGGGCAGGTCCTTGTCCAGTGCAGCGACCTGCTGACGAATGAGCGGCAGCAACGTTTGCGTGTTGGCACTCGACTTCAGGGTGACCGCCATGTGCGCGCGAATCGCCTGCGGATAGAGCAGGTAAATTTGTCCGCGCACTTGATTCGTCAGCGTGTGATATTGCAGGTGTTTCACGACGCCGATGACTTGCGCGGTGTCGCGCACAAAATCTCCGTTCTCAATGTTGATCAGTTTTCCGACGGCCTCCTGCCCGGGCCAGGCTTCTTGCGCTACGGTGTCGTCAATGACCGCAAGGTGAAGATTTTCCGCCACGTCGTGATCGTCGAAATCGCGGCCGGAAACGAAAGTGACGCCCATGCTCTTGAAGTAGCCGGGGAGACTCGAGCGGAAGTCCGCCATCGTCGTATTCTGCTCATGTTTCGAAGCGCCTTCCCGCCAATAGAAGCCGTACCAGTTCGGAAGTGTGTCGTCGAACGGCAAATGGGAAATGACTCCGGCCGCTTCGACCCCCGGCAATTGCGAAAGATTTTCTTTGAGCTTGCGGAAGAATTGGACCGCTGCGCCGTCGGTGTGGTACTTCACCGACGCCACGGATACGCGAAACGTAAGCACGTGGGTGGCGTCAAACCCGGGGTTCACCTGCAAAAGTTTCACAAAAGTCCGCAGCATCAAGCCTGCTCCGATCAGGAGGACGAAACCAAGTGCTACCTCGGAAATCACCAGCAGATTGCGCTGGCGGCGTCCATTCCTCGTTCCCGTCTGTCGCGTGTCCTTTAGCGAGCGGGTGAGATCCAATTTTCGTGTGCCGAATGCGGGCGCGAGTCCAAAAAGCACACCGGCAACAATGGCAACGGAAAAGGTGAACGCAAACACCGGGGGATTCATCTGAATCGCGGAGAATCGCTCCATCTCTTTCGGCTGCATGGCTAGGACCAGTCTTAGCGCAAACCAGCCGAAGCTCAGCGCTGCCACAGCGCCACAACAGGACACCAATACGCTTTCCGTGAGGAGTTGCCGGACCAATCGGCCGCGCCCTGCGCCCAGCGCCGTTCGCAGCGCCATCTCCAGCATGCGTTCATTCGCGCGCACCAGCAGGAGGTTGGCAACATTCACGCAGGCAATGAGCAGCACGAGACCGGCTCCCCCAAAGAGCGCGAGTAGCGCCGGACGGATGTTTCGAACCACGTCCCCTTGAAGCGGGACAACCTGGAGCGTGAGCGGCGGGTCGGCGAAAGTATTGCATTCGGCGCGAATCTGTCCGGCGAGCGTATCCATTTCCTGCTGCGCCTGCACAATGGTCACGCCGTCGCGCAGACGGCCAATCACGCGCAAATAACTTTGATCCGCCGGACCGCTGGCCAGATGGGAGCGAAACGGCACGTACGCATCCATCTCCGGGGGGACGCTCGATCCTTCGGGAAAGATAATCCTGAACCCGGGCGGCATAACTCCAACAATTGTGACGGACTGGCCATTGAGCCGCACCGTCTGTCCAATCCATCGAGGGTCCGCACCAAAACGGCGGCGCCAGAGACCATCGCTGATAATCATCACCCGCGGCGCGCCCGATCCTTGTTCGACCTTCTCAAATAACCGTCCCAATTGCGGGTTCGTGCCAAGAATGCCGAGAAAGTTGGCCGTCACCATCCCAAGTCTCACTTGTTCGGGCTCGCCTTCTCCCGTTAGCGCTCCGCTCTGCGCCCAAATTGCGTCCAGTTCCTCGAACAGGCGGCTTCTTTGACGCAGAGTTTCGAGCTCAGGCCCCGACGCCGGAGCGCGTCCCTCAGTGCCGAGGATCGACCAAACAATCGCCAGCCGATCCGCCTTGGGAAACGGCAAACTTTGCAGAAGAACGGAGTGCACCGCCGTGAAGATCGCCGTGTTGGCGCCCATCCCAATCGCGAGCGTGAGCACCGCAACAAAAGTAAGCCCTGGTCGCTTGCCTAACATGCGGATGGCAAACCGGAAATCCTGGAACCAGCCGTCGAGCAGCGGCAGGCCCCGCTGCTCGCGATACTCTTCTTTGGTTTGCTCCACACCGCCGAATTCGCGCTTTGCAGCATGGCGCGCCGCCTCGGGTGTCATGCCGCGTCGAATATTTTCCGCAATCAGCATGTCAAGATGCGACTGAACTTCGGAATCGAGGTCGCGCTCGATTCGTTGTTTGCGGGAAAAGCCGATCAACCGCGACGTAAATGTACGCAGCCACTTCATCTCACGCCCCTTCCGCGCCGCCGAGCAGCCGCGTCATCAGCGCCGTCATTCGCTCCCAGCTTTCGGTCTCGGCGAGCAATTGTTTTCGGCCCTTCCGCGTCAGCGAGTAGTACTTGGCTTTGCGGTTGTGCTCCGATGAACCCCATTTGGAGGAGATCCATCCCCGCTGTTCCAGGCGCAACAGTGCCGGATAGAGCGTGCCCTGGTTGAGATGGAGCAGATCTTCCGAGACCTGCTGGATGCGCTGCGCAATGCCGTAGCCGTGCAGCGGTCCCAGCACTTCAAGAGTTTTCAGAACAATCAGGTCGAGTGTGCCTTGCAGCACTTCGCCTCGCGGAGGAGCCATCCATTTCTCCTTTAGTTGAACTCCCGGAGCATACGCCCACTCCTGTTGAGCGTCAACAGGAACGCCTCTCCTTAGACGTGCGCAGCCCGAAATTGTTTCCGGATTTCTTCCCGCGCCTCGCCACAAGTGGATGCTTCCCCCGCGGCGTATCGATTGACTGTCCTTCTCGGGACATGGCAGCATACGCGTGCCAAAAGCATTGCGATCGGCGGAAATCTGTCGTTATTTTCCGAAGGAGCAAACCGGCCATGAATACGAATCCGCGCGGGTCTTTACCTGCGATGCTCTCGCTTCGATCGCGAAGGACTTTGCTGCCGTCCTGTCACGCCTTTCTCACCGCACTTGTACTGTTGCTTGCCCTGCCCCTGATCCCCGCCGCGTCAGCGCAGTCGCGCCGGATCGAACTGAACGACTACTCCAAAATCGTCTCGGTTTCTGACCCGCAGATTTCTCCTGACGGAAGATCCATCGTTGTTGCGGTTTCTCGTCCCAATCTTGAAGAGGACCGCAACGACCGCGAGCTCGTCTCGATTGATATCACCACGGGAACGCAGCACATCCTTACCTATGAGCGCAAGGGCGTGGGCTCGCCGCGATGGTCGCCCAACGGCGACCGCCTGGCGTTTGTCGCCACCAATGGAGCGGGAAAAGACGCGAGGCCGCAGGTTTTTGTTTTGCCAATGGCGGGCGGTGGTGAAGCCAGGAAAATCACCGAAGCTCCGAATGGCATCGAGCAATTTGCCTGGCGGCCCAACGGACTGGACATCGCCTACGTCACATCTGATGAGCCTGCGAACAAAAAGGAAATGGAAAAGCATCACGACGCTTTCGAGGTCGGTGACAACGATTTCCTCGCCACGGAAGCCGCGCTGCCTTCCCACATTTGGATTCTTCCGGCGGATGGCGGTAAAGCAAAGCGTCTGACTTCCGGCACATGGAGCCTCCCCAAGAGCGCGCCGCCAAGCCCGCCGGCGTCCCCAATCTCCTGGTCTCCCGATGGCAAGTGGCTGCTCTTCACCCGGCAGGAGCATCCGCATCAGGGCGACGCCGATTTGACCACACTGCAAGTTCTTAATGTCGAGAACGGCGACGTTCGCAAGCTCACCAGGCACGAGAAATTCGAAAGCTATGCGCAGTTTTCCCCCGACGGCTCGCGCGTGGCGTACTGGTATCCGCGTGACGGCGATCCAAACAACGAAAATGAGATTTTCGTGATTCAAACTACCGGCGGGGATGGAACGGATGCCACTCAAGCCATCGATCGCTGTTTAGTGCGCGCGATCTGGATGCCTGACGGAAATTCATTGCTGGTCGGCGGCCACGACGCCACACAAACTTCTCTTTGGGTGCAGCCGCTGAGCGGCGTCGCGAAGAAACTGTCGCTCGGTGACATCAGTCCATCCTGGAGCTTTTGGGTGGATGCCTTCGTCGGCCGCAAGGGCGACATCGCTTTCACCGGCAGCACGCCGGCGCAACCTTCCGAGCTGTATTACATGGCGTCCGTGACTGATGCTCCGAAGCGCCTCACCGACTTCAACCATGAAATCGCCGCGCTCGCGCTGAGCAAAGCGCAAAGGTTTGAATGGAAAGGCCCCGACAATTTCCAGGAGGATGGGATCGTCGTCTACCCACCGGATTTTCAGAAAGGCCGAAAATATCCGCTGGTCCTGATTATTCATGGCGGGCCTACAGCCTCTTCCACCACGCAGTTCAGTTTCCTTTCGCAGCTCATGGCCGCACATGGCTACGTCGTGTTTTCACCGAACTATCGCGGCAGCGACAATCTCGGCAACGCCTACCAGCGCGCCATCTGGAACGATGCCGGCGATGGTCCGGGTCGCGACGTCATGGCCGGCATCGATGCGCTCAAGAAGCTGGGTTTCATCGACGAAAATAAAATCGGGGTGACCGGCTGGTCCTACGGCGGATACATGACCTCCTGGCTCATCGGCCACTACCAAATCTGGAAGGCGGCCATGGCCGGCGCGCCGGTGACCGACCTCTACGACGAATACAATCTCTCGGACTTTAACGTAACTGCCCGCTACAGCTTCCAGGGCTCGCCTTACGTCGGCAATAATCGTAAGGACTATCGCGCGCAATCGCCCATCACTTACGCCGCGCAAATGAAAACTCCGACGCTCATCATGCACGACACTGGGGATGCCCGCGTGACCGTCACGCAGGCTTACTCCCTCTTGCACGCGCTGAAAGACAACGGCGTGCCCGTGAAGTTCATCGCCATCCCCGTTCCCGGACATTTTCCCGGCGACCCCGTTCGCCAGATGGACGTTTACCGCTACTGGGTCGAGTGGATGGATCAATATTTGAAATAAGCAGTTTCTTGTTCACTCGGAACGCGGCAAGAACCACGTCTTACCGAAATTCGGGGGTAAATTTCATGCTTTCGCAATTCCGTTTTGTCTTTCTTCGTGTCGTCTCTGGATTCCTCTCGACAGTAGCGCTCCTCGCCTCCGCCCCTTGCGGTTCCGCACAAGGCTTGGCAAGCAGCGACATCTCGCGGCTGCGATCCGTTGGCCGCGCCGAGCTCTCGCCGGATTCCCGTCGCATCGCATACACCATCGTGATGCACGACCGCCCCGGCCGCCCCTACGGCCAGCTCTGGATGATGGATCTCGGAACGCAGAAATCCGCGCGCGTCGGCGGGGAGAAGGACGCCGCTGGCGGCCCGCTGTGGTCGCCCGACGGAAAGTCGCTCGCTTTCGAAGGGAGTATCGCGGACAAGTCCGGTCTTTTTGTCGCACACGCGGATGGCTCCGACATCACCTTTCTCGCATCCGCGAACGGAACCAACAGTCCCCTTCCCGGCACCGGCAAGGAATTCACCTGGTCACCCGACGGCAAGCAGCTCGCGTTTATCTCTTCCACTCCCGGCAAGCAAGCTGCCGAAGGCTCCGGCGATCCCATGGTCATCACGCGTTATCTCTACAAGCCGGACGCCGGCGAAGGCATGACCCGCTTCAACGACAACCAGCGGCTGCATATTTTTGTGGTGGACCTCACCACCAAACAGGTGCGCCAGCTCACACAAGGCGATACCGATGAGCATTCCATCGACTGGTCGCCCGACGGCAAAGAGATCCTCTTCGCTTCGAATCGCGAGCCGAATCAGGATGAGTTTTTCAACTACGACCTCTTCACTCTGCGTGTCGCGGACAGCAGCATTCGCCGCCTCACCGCCACGGAATATAACGAGTACGAGCCGCTCTGGTCGCCCGACGGCAAGCACATCGTCTATCGAGGGACGCGGCGCGGCCTCACCGATCGTGAGACAACCATGGAGGACACCCACGTCTGGGTCATGAACGCTGACGGCCGCGAGCGCCGCGAAGTCGGCGCGGTCGTGGACAATCGTCAGGGCACGCCGCGATGGGCGCCGGACGGCCGCTCCGTCTACTTCACCGTGCAGGAGCGCGGCAGCAACTACTTGATGCGCCTCCCGATTTCCGCTGGCAAGCCGGAATACGTGGTGAAAGAGACCGGGTCTGTTGGCAATTGGTCGCTCGGCAAGAACGGCGCGCTGGCCTACGGCTTCGCCTCGCCGCGCGATGCCGCTGAGCTCTATCTCAAATCCGGAGACGACGCAGCGCGCAAGCTCACCGACTTGAATTCTCAACTCTTCGCAGGAAAACAGATTGCCGAAGTCGAATCCTTCTCCTTCATCGGCAACGACAACAAATTCGAAGTCGAGGCATTTCTCACTAAGCCGCTGGGCATGACCGCCACATCGAAGCATCCTCTCATCGTGAACATTCACGGCGGCCCGCATGGCCAAAACGGCCCCGCATTCAACATCAAGAGCCAGGTCTATGCAGCGCATGGCTACGCCGTCTTGAACGTGAATTATCGCGGCTCCACGGGTTATGGCCAGAAATTCGCCGACGCCGTCTTCGGCGATCAGAACGGCAACGAAGCCCAGGACGTTTTGTACGGCGTAAGCGCGGCCGTGCGTCGCAATCTATGGATTGATCGCGAGCGCCTGGGCATCGAAGGCGTCAGCTACGGCGGTCAACTAACCGAGTGGCTGATCACGCAGACAAATCAATTCAAAGCCGCGATACCGACCGCGGGCATCGTCAATCTGGTCAGCTACAACTACATGACCTATTACAACCAGTATGAAGAGATGGAATTTGGTCAGTTCCTCCACCAGGGGACTCTTATGGATGTCGCATGGCAACGCTCCGCGCTGAAGTATGTGGCCGCCGCTCGCACGCCCACGTTGATTCTCCACGGCGAAAATGACAACGATGTGCCCATCGCCGAAGCGGAGCAATTCTTCATCGGGCTCAAGGACGTCGGAACCGAAACGGTCTTGGTGCGCTATCCCCGCGAGGGCCACGGCCTCAGCGAGGTCAAGCACGTCATCGATTCCATCGACCGCTCCATCGCCTGGTACGAAAAACATTTCCTCAAGCCCGGCGCCGAGGGCATCACCAACGTTCAGCCCTAGTCACAAGCCCTTCAAAATCAAAAAGCCCCGTTCCCGGGGCTTTTTCACCAATGTGTACGGATTCGAAACGCGGTGCCTAAGCCTGTGTTTCGCTACCCGCCGTTGCCGCCGCAGCCACTTCCTCGCGGTCCGCGCGCTTGATACGTGCAGCCTTGCCCTTCAAATCGCGCAGGTAATACAGCCGCGCCCGGCGAACTTTGCCCTTGCCAACTACCTCAATCGAGCTGATCGTCGGCGAATGCAGGGGGAAGATGCGCTCAATGCCCACGCCAAAGCTCACACGTCGCACCGTAAAGGTGGCGCTGGAGGCCCGGCCCTTCTTCGAAATCACCACGCCCTCAAAGGCCTGCAGGCGCTCTTTCACCTTTTCGCCTTCGCCTTCCTGGAGCCGTACGTTCACGCGCACCGTATCGCCCGGGCGAAACTCGGGGAGGTCTTTGCGCAGTTGCGCTTCATGTAGCTTGCGAATCACCGGATTCATGTTCCTGTTTCCTTTTAGACCCACTCAGGCGGGGCCAACTCTTCCGAGACAATCTCTAATTATAGACAAATCGCCGCATTTTGCCTAGCGGATTTGCCCTGCCTCCCCGGGCCTTCCCGTGTCTAGGCCGGGGCCACCACGGAAGAATTGCGTTGGCGAATCACGGTCTGTGCAAACCGCTCCATCTCTTCGAGTTGCGGGCTGAATTGCAGCAGCACAAGGTCAACTCCAGCAGCTTTAAATTTCGCAAGCCGCTCCGCCACCTGTTCCGCTGTTCCAACCAGCCCGGACCGCAAGCCGCGATTCGAGACCGAATAGTCTTCGAGCGAAACGCGCTGTTCGAGTTGCGTCCCCGCCAGCCATTGCTGGTAGTTCGCGTAGCCCGCGGCGGATTGCTGCACGTCCGTGATTCGCCGAACTTCGTCATGCGCCTCGCGTTCCGTCTCGCGAACCACCGCGTAACCGGCAACTCCAAATTTCAACGGAGGCAACTTATGTTTCGCTCGGCGCTCGCGCAAATCTGCAATTTTCTTCCCGACGTTCTCCGGCGGGTCGCCGTGCATCAGGTACGCATCACACTTTTCGGCGATCAACTCTTTTGCCGCGGGGGACTCCCCGCCCGCGTAAAGCGTAGGCCGCGGCTTCGCCACCGGTTTCGGCTCGAGAACGTTGTCTTCCACACGGTAATACTTCCCCGAATATGAAAAATGGTCCTGTTTCCACACACCATCCAAAACATCCAGCCATTCGCTGGTGCGCGCATACCGGTCGTCGTGCTGTTCGAACGTCACGCCATACTTTCGCGCTTCGTCCGCCCACCACGAAGAGACCACGTTCAGCGTCAGCCTCCCGTTGCTGATGTGATCGATGTTCGCCGCCTGCTTGGCCAGCAGCGCCGGCAGATGAAACGTCGGCCGCACCGCCACCATCAATTCAATTCGTTCCGTCACCGCAGCAAGCGCCGCTGCTGTGGACCACGCATCCAGAGACGGCGCTTCAACGCCTTTGATGTCGTTGAGATTCAATTCCGCAATCAACGTCAGGTCGAAGCCAATCTGTTCGCTGCGCTGTGCGAGCTTCTTTACGTACGCCCAGCTCGTCTCCATCTTTTCGTTTTCAACGTTGCGCAGCCACCCGCCGAAAACCGGCAGCCAGTACCCGAATCTCATCGGGGCCCTCCGCTTGTCGCCACGCGTTCGCCGCGACGCGCCTCATGCCGTTGCGCTTCCGCGATCAGAAAGTCCGCCAGCCGCGCATACGGATTGAACCCCACAACGCGCACGGGATCTGCTACAAAATTCGAAAGCGCGTTTACGTCGTAATACATCTGCCGCCCGGTCCGGTCGTCAATGACGTACTCGATGCCGCCCACTTCTACTCCCGCGAGTTCCACGATCTTTTCGACGTCTTCAATCACTCTTCGCGCCGGATCGTAGCCTTCCACCTTCATTCCGCTCTTCGGCGCGTCCACCGGGCAAGCGCTGCGCGTCAGCTCTTCGCCGCGCGTATTCTGGCAGATGTCCGCGGGACACAGGTTGTAACTCTCACCGGTGATGTGAATCTGGATCGCATAGAGAAATTCTCCGCCAAGCACCTCGACACGAGTGATGATTCCGTCGCGCGCCGTGAACGCTTCCTGTAACAGCGCCGTGGAATCAATCCCGAAATACAAGCGATTCGCTTCCACGGCTGCGCACAACTCTTCTTTCGAATTGAATCGCTCAATCCCCGCGCCGCTCCCGCCGATATTCGGCTTGATGACCACCGGATACCCGATGGCCTCCGCCGCCGCAAGCGCCTGCGACGAATGATTGATTACTCGCGCCTTCGGGTAAGGCAGCCCCAGTTTTTCCAGATTCGTGAGCTGCAGGGCTTTCGAAATTTCGTGGCGAAAACACCGCGAGCCGTTCACAACCCGCACACCCTGTGCTTCGAGATGCGCGAGATAGTTGACCGTATAAAAAATCGCGTGTCCCAACCCGCGTTGCCACGCCGAAGGGCTCATCCGGTTGAAGAGCAGCGAGTAATCCTGTTGTGTCGAAGCAACATCATAGTGATGATCCCGCACGTCGACTTTTACCCAGTGCGCGCCCCGTTCATCGAGCTGCTGAAACAGCGGCCGGAACCAGTCCGGATGCTCGTAATAAATCGCGATCGGCTTTTCCAGCCCGTAGCCCTTGCCGCTCGACTCGTTGTTCATCCAACCTCGCATTAGCGCTCATTTTCGCAGCGCGCCTGGGAGCAATCCCGGTCTCGCCGGTACTGAGTAACCTTCGTCCGGCAGAAATAGCAACTCCAGGAACTTCTATTTTATTCCCTTCCCGCCAGATCGGGACGATTACGCTGCGTTTTCTCGATGGCGGCGGCTTTCCGCCATTTCGCAACTTCCGCGTGATTGCCCCCAATCAGCACTTCCGGGACGCTCCAGCCACGATACTCTGCCGGCCGCGTGTAATGCGGGAAATCGAGAATCGCTTGCCCCGTGGCTCGCGGCTGATGACTGGTGTCCCCGGACGAATCTTCCGTCGCGCTGAACGATTCATTTTGCGAAGACGCTTCATTTCCCAGCGCGCCGGGAATCAGCCGCGCCACGGCATCAATAACGACCATGGCCGGAAGCTCCCCGCCACTCAACACGAAGTTCCCGATGGAGATTTCTTCCGTAGCCAGATGCTGGGCCACGCGCTCATCAACGCCTTCATACCGTCCGCAAATAAAAAGGATGCGCTCCAGCCGCGCGTAGCGTCGCGCGGTCTCCTGATCGAACAATTTTCCTCCAGCGGACAGCAGGACGGTCGCCGTTTTTGGGTCACGCGTGGTTTTCCGCGCCGCGTCCCCAACGCCGTGACCAAGAAGCGACTCCACCGCTTCGAAAAGTGGCTCCGGCTTCAGCACCATACCCTCGCCACCACCAAAAGGCCGGTCATCCACGGTGCGGTGGCGATCCTTGGTGAACTCCCGAAGATCCTGCACGTTCACCTCGGCGAGCCCCGTCTCTCGCGCGCGCCGAAGGATCCCGTGATCAAGCGGTCCGGCAAAAAACTCCGGGAATATGGTGATGAGGTCAAATCGCATTGCTAGCCAGTTTAGCCAATCGCAGGAATAGCTGCCATTCGGACTTCCTTTTTCGCCGTCCGCCGCGCACGAACTCAGGACTGGAACCATATCTGTCCCAGAGGACAGCTTGCTGCACAGCTTTCTGTCCTGTAACTTCTTCCCACTGAATCAATTCATTCAGACTAGACCCGGGCCCGGGGAACTCGAAACGTTGCTCTCGCGTGGTTGTGGAGACGCTGGATATGCAGTCGATTTACCGCTCAATCCGCATTGTGGTGATCGCTTGCCTCGCCACCCTGACCATAGTGCTTGCGGGCTGCGGCAGTTACGGAAGCGGAGGCAACAGTGGCGGTACGACAGTCCCAGCCGCTCCCACGGGTCTGATGGCCAGCGCGGGCAATGCCCAAGTCTCGCTCTCATGGTCAGCGAGCACCGGTGCAACTCTCTATTATGTGAAACGTTCCACCGTCACCGGCGGTCCTTACACGCAAATTTCTTCGCCGACTGCCACGACGTACACAGACAGTGGTCTTACCAATGGAATAAGGTATTTCTATGTCGTCTCGGCCTACAATTCTGGTGGCCAGAGTGCCAATTCAGCCGAAGTGAACGCAACGCCCACAGCACCTCCCACGGCGCCCACGGCGCCGGCGAATCTGCAGGCGACTGCAGGAAACGCTCAGGTAAGTCTGACATGGACTGCCAACGCCGGTGCCACGAGCTATCACGTAAAACGTTCCACAACCAATGGCAGCGGCTACGCGCAAATCGCCGCCCCGACTGTCGCAAACTACATGGACACGAATCTGACAAACGGCACCACGTACTACTACGTGGTCACCGCGCTAAATTCCGCTGGCGAAAGCGCCAACTCAACGCAAGCCTTTGCAACGCCCGCGAATGCCGTCCCCGATGTAACGATCACGATCGACCCGGCAAAGACCAAGTCTATCTCGCCGTACATCTACGGCATCAATTTCTACAACGGCGTGTCCGGCGCGCCTCCATTACTCACCTTGGATCGCGCAGGAGGCAATCGCTGGACCGCCTACAACTGGGAGAATAACTTTTCGAACGCCGGCAGTGACTATGGCCCGTACAACAACGACAACTATCTCTGGCCTACTACCGTCCCAGCCGAGGCAGTGCGCAGCTTCATTGCTGCGGATCAAGCCTCGGGTCTCGCAAGCCTTATCACTTTCCAACTCCAGGGCTACGTGTCCGCCGACGGGAATGGGCTTGTGAACGTGAACGACCCCAACCATCTTGCCAACCGCTTTAAGCAGGTGATCGAAAAGAAGAGCATGAAGGACAGCAGCGCGTTCACAATGACACCTCTCACCAGCGACGCATACGTCTACATGGATGAGTTCCTGTGGGCCCTGGATCAGAAATTCACGGGCATGGGCATCTTCGGAACCAATCCAGCACACCCGACTTTCGCGAGCCTCGACAACGAACCCGATCTTTGGAATTCTACTCATTTAGAAGTACAGGGCTCGACGAACATCTCCTCAGACAACTTCATCATCAAGACCGGCACTCTGGCGAAAGCCCTCAAAGACCAGTTCCCGAATCTCGTAATCTTTGGGCCCGTGAATTATGGATTTAACGGTATCTATGGTTGGCAAGGGGATTCTACTCTGAGCCCCACGCCCAACGGGGCGAACTGGTTCGCAGACAAATACCTCGCAGGGATAAAGACTGCTTCGATTGCGTACACGAAGCCCGTCGTTGATGTCTACGACTTCCACTGGTATTCGGAGGCTAGGGGCGACAATGTTAGGGTCACAGACATGAACGGCGCGAGTCTGACGGACAATCAGGTCCAGGCTATTGTGCAGAGCCCCCGAAGCCTGTGGGATCCCACCTATACGGAAATCTCTTGGATCACGGGTGTGCTAGGCGGCCCCATCAACATCCTCGGCCGCCTCCAGGCTAAGATCAACGCCGCGAACCCCGGCATGAAAATCGCCATCACCGAATACGAAAACGGAGGCTGGAATCACATTGCAGGCACCATCGCCCAGGCGGACAATCTAGGAATCTTCGGGGCCCAGGGAGTTTTCGCGGCCAACTTCTGGCCACCGAACGGCACCTATTCTTATGCCCTCGCGGGCTTCCGCGCGTTCAGGGGCTTTGATGGGTTCAGCTCGAATTTCGGAGACACTTCGCTTCAAGCCACCTCCAGCGGCGTGAAAGACGTCGTCGTGTACGCCAGCCTGGACAGCACCACGCCGGGCCGCGTCGTCTTCGTCGCCATCAATCGTTCGAACGCACCCAAAGTGACCGCGATCAACGGCCAGTCTCTCTCCGGCACGGCACATCTCTACCAAATGACCGCCGCCTCCGCCCAAGGTCAGAACCCGGTTCAACCTGTCTCCATTGGAACCATGGCCGCAACTGGCTCAACGCTGACGATCACGCTTCCGGCCTACAGCGTCACCACGATTGACGTCCATTAGTGCCCGGCCGCGACTGCCACGCGTGCCTCGGTTCAGCTACCTTGCTCGGAGTCGTGGCAGCCACCTCGGCACACGCTTGCAATACGCTTCGTACTCATCCCCGAATTTCCGCCGAAGCGCGGGTTCCTCGTAAAGCAGGACGAACGCATTCACACCCACGGCGAATGCCGCAACCAGCTCCACCAACGCAAACGAGTGAAAGACGGCCGCTTCGCCGAGCATCACAAAGGCAACACTCCAGTACATCGGGTTTCGCACAATCCGGTAGGGTCCCTCTACCACCAGTTTCTTTGGCGGATCCAACGGGAGCGGCGTGCCTTTGCCGCGAAGCGCGAATCCCCAGAAAGCACAGGCGAAGTACAGCGCAATTCCGGCGGCAATGAGCACGCCGCCAACTGCTCCCACGCCATGCAGGTTTGGTCGCGTGCCTCGTGGCACAAGCCAGTACGGCATCGCCACCGTCCAAAAGCCCGGGACGAATACCGTGAAAATAAGTGTCCGCAGGACGGGAGACATCAGGAGCAGCCTACACCCGTTACGCTACTTGCGGTTGAGGTCGCGAAGATCCTCAGATAGAACGACTTCAATGCGCCGCGCCGGGATGTCAATCTTCGTGCAGATGTCCGCCGCGAGAGGAATCAGGATCTCACCGTTGGAAGTTTCCACTTCCAGCAGCGGCGTCCCAGGGATCTCTTCACCCGGAATCTGCACGTCATTCACGGTGCCAACTAGCGTCGGAATCTCGCCAAGGGAACAAGGCGAAGAAGAAACGATCGGTTGCGAAACGGGGGTCTCGAACACGGAGCATCCAATCAGGTCCGATACAAAATATTGCCCCGCCGGAAGCGTCACCCGCTGCTCGAACGGCAACAACACCTCGAGCCCGCGAAATTTCTCCGCATCCGAGATCGAATTCACTCCCTCGAAATGAAAAACGATCTGCCCGCGATGATTCTGGCTCAGCCAGCACGATTTCAGCGCCACCAGGCGCGGCTCCGTCTTTCCTCCGGCTTGGCCGACAAATACTTCCTTCAATTTTGTGAGCCGTTCCGGAAAATCGGTGAGCAGTTCCGCGGCGACTTCGCCCTTGTTGCCCCGGGCGCGAAGAATACGCGCTATCAGTAACCAGCGTGGAGTTTCTGAATGCAATGGTGGGTGAAACGCCAATCCGTCAATCTTCCAGGATTTCCAGCGTATACCGCTTGCGCGCCTTGATCCCCGCCGCGCCAAGCACCGTTCGAATCGCCTTCGCCGTCCGCCCCTGCCTTCCAATCACTTTGCCCAAGTCTTCCGGGTGCACTTGCAGCTCCAGCACCGTGACCTGTGCTCCCTCGCCGGACTTCACCCGCACTTCCTCCGGATGGTCCGCGAGCGCCTTCGCAATGATTTCTACCAGTTCCTTCATGGGCACCTGGGAATGGCAGCCCGGCCCAACCGGCCGCGCAATTTTGAGGAAGGTGCTGGGTCTACGCGATCTTTTGAAGCTTGAGGAAACTGCGCACCGTGTCGCTCGGCTGTGCTCCCTGGCCCAGCCAATACTTGACGCGCTCCGCGTCCAGCTTGATCTCCGCCGGCTTCTTCAGCGGATCGTATGTTCCCACCGCCTCTTTCACGCGGCCATCCCGCGGCCGGGTCCGCTCAATCACCACCACACGGTAAAAGGGCTTCTTTTTCTTTCCAATCCTGGACAAACGAATCGTTAGCACTAATCACTCCTCCTAAACCCATCCATTCTAGCCTGCCAAGCCACCCCGCGCCAATCAAACTCTCATCGCGGTCTTGGGTCCTTGCTAGGACATCAGTTTTCGTCGGGGAGCAACGGCCAAACGGAAACTCCCAGCCATTTTTCCTGGAGCGTGCTCTTCGGGCAGCGTACTGTTCAGGTCGTGATCAACCCTGTTCCCAAGATGTTGGAAAATCCTCTCCCACCAGAAATCCAGTCATCTGGAGGGAAGCCTTGCTGTCTATAGTTATCTTGCCTTTTCTCAGCCTGCGGTGTGAAAAGAATTAGTTGTACCGCACGGCGATGTTGCGATATCCGTGTTTGTAGCCGTCTCGGTAAGCGCGAACGTCATTCGCATCGTTGGGTTGCTGGTGATCCGTGCGGCTTCCGCCGTACTGACGATCGTACTGGCCGTCCCGCAGACCCCGCTCGAAGTAATTAACGCGTCTGCTTCGATAGTCCTGCTCATTGTTGTATGCAGTATTCCGGAAGCCGTGCTTGTAGCCGTCTCGGTAGGCACGGGCATCGTTCCCGCTGTTGGGCTGCTGGTGATCCGTACGGTTGCCGCCATACTGACGATCGTGCTGGCCGTCCCGCAAACCCTGTTCGAAGTAATTAACGCTTCGGCTTCGATAGGTCTGTTGCTCCGGTGAAGTGTTCCGGAAGCCCTGTCTGTAGCCGTCTTGATAGGCACGGGCATCTCTCCCGTAGTTGGGCTGTTGGTGATCCGTGCGGTTGCCGCCAAACTGGCGATCGTGCTCGCCGTCCTGCAAGCCCTGCCGAAAGTACCCTCTGTCTTCGAATTGATTGTCGTTGCGGTCCCGGTCCCGGTTCTGGTTGCGATCCTGATCCTGGCCCTGCTGTGCAGGAACCGCGGCAGTCAGACTAGTCGTGCTGAGCCCGGTGAAAGCGATTCCAAGTGCCAACACCCATACTGTTTGTTTTAGATTTCGATTCATGTACTCTCCGTTCCCGAAATGTCAGGGATGCTAGACAGCGACACGGACTCTTGTAGAAGTCGATGTATTGCCCACTATGCAGTCATCCTGGCAGATCGCCTGCCCGGAATCTGCCCCCTATGGCACACATGGGCGCGCGCAGCGGCCCGTTCGTTACCCGCCAGGGCCCTGAAATCTGGAATCCACGGCGCAAGCATAGACCGCAGCAAACTGACGGATATCGACCGCCAAATCAGGGAGCCTACCGGTCCACGGTCCACTGCCCCGTCGATTCAGTTCGGCGCCGTTTTAAGGGGCGTGAGTTTCCACAGGCGGATGCCTTCCGGCGCACCCTGGACGAGGATGCTGCCGTCCGGGCTGAACGCTAGGTTTCCGGGCCAGGCATCCGGAGAGGCAAAGACCGCAACCGGCCTTTTCTGCTCCAGATCAAAGAGCTTGGTTGCGCCTCCGCCTTTGGTGACCGCCAAAAATTTTCCGTCGGCCGAAATGTCGGCGCCCGGCCCTCCGCTACTGATAAATGTGAAGGCGAACTCCTTATTCCATGTCACAGCATCCCAAACGGCCACGGTAAAGGGGGAATACATCACGCCCGGCTGCCCCTCCACCATGACGGGATTGCTTTCTTGCCCAACGGTGAGAAGCCAGCGTCCGTCTTTGCTGAAAGAAAGCATGGTGACGTAATTTTTGTGCGCGAGGATGCTGCGCTGCTTCTGCCCCGATGTTGCATCCCAGATTTCCACGGTGCCGGTGGGCTCCACTGGCTGCGCTAGGCATTTGCCATCCGGGCTGAGGGCCATCCTCGAAGAAGAGCCCCAGACAACTTGTAATTCTCCTTCGGAAACGAATTTCCAGGAGCGCACTGGACCAATCTTTTCCGGTGCGGATGTTACCTTGCTGAAGGCCAACCAGGAAACCGGAAATCCATTCTCTTGGGAAAAGCTCCCTGCCTCCTTCCACGTCTTCGTGTTCCAAATCTTTAGCGTTTTCCCGGGATACGGGCCGCCGGGATTGGCGGCGAGCCATTTGCCGTCCGCACTGAATACTGCGCGGTTGACCGGTGCATCCGAGAGCGTGACGATTTCTTTCAGCGACGATATGTCCCAGACACGCAATTCACCGGACGTAGTCGTAAGCAGCTTTCCGTCCGGGCTGAACGCCACACTTTGCACTGGGCTCTGTCCGTAGAAAGTTGCCTGCTCTTTCATCGCGGCTAGATCCCAGACCTTGATCGTGCCGTACGAATAGGAACCCGCCGCAAGCAGCTTTCCGTCCGCGCTGTATACCACTGTTCCCAGCCCGTAGCCCCCTCCCGGCAGCGATTTCATAACGACTCCTGTCGCAGTCGAAACAAAATCAATCGCGTTCGAATCTCCGTGCGGGATGGCTACTTCCTGGCCATCCGGCCGGAACATGGCGCGGCTCGCATTGCGTGGCGTGAGATCGTGCGCGCGCCGCCCGTCAGCAAGATTCCATAGAACGGCATGGTAGCCACCGGAAGAGTTGTCGAAGCTGGTCATCCACTTCCCATCCAGACTGATCGTCGAAGCGATCACCGGATATGTTTTCTGCAATTCGCCGGAAGCTGCATCAAAAACCTGCACCGACCCGTCGGGGTCGTCATCGTCGTCCGCCCCCACGGTGCCAGAAACGACTAGGCGGCCGTCGCTGGTCGATACGATGGCGGTGAGGAAATTCCATTTCGTTGAGATGACGTGAAGCGCTTTCCCGGTTTCCGCGTCGTAGAAACCGATCGCGGCCTCTGTCCCATCTCCGGCGGGCTTCTCAAGACTTATTAACAGCTGCTTGCCATCTGCACTGTACGTGAGGGATTGTCCATAGCGGTGCAAGCGTTTCGGATGGATGGTGAAAAGCATCTTGCGCGTTTGCAGATTCCACATTCTGACGACACCGGAAATGTCCTCGGAAGCAAGCCGCGTGCCCTCGGAATTGAAGAGCAGCGAGGTAATGGTGTCCTTGTGCCCCGCGAGCCGAAATTCCTCACGACCCGAAGATAGATTCCAAACGATAATCGTCTTGTCATCGCCGCCGGAAGCGAGCCACTTGCGGTCCGGACTGAAAGCCAGCGCCTGCACGGAGCCCTTGTGACCGGCGCGCAGGATGCGATCGGGCTTCCGCGCATCCGCAGGCAAAGGCTCTTTCGGAGGAGGCTGCCCGGTGCTGACTTGCGCAGGTGCCAGCATGACCTGCGCCGCTGGCGTTTGCTTCTCCGTCTGTGGAATTGGTGCCCCGTTTGCGTTCTGCAAATAGCCCAGACACCATAAGCCGGCCGTTGAAAGCGCTCGCGCTCCAAGGGATAGCCGCATCGCAATTTCTCCTTGTAGGATCCAGACCACTCGCGGTTACTTCAACGGAAGTACTTGTCTTACAAAAATGATACGCGCAGTCTTCTCTCCTCCGTGTCAGCACGAAAAAGCTCGGTGCGTAAGTCTCACCTCCCGAGAAAACCGCAGGTTACAGCAAGATGAACGCCCCGCCGGAATGATATGCTCCTGCCCTTGACCCGAGGTGCGGCGTGCCAAACAGGCTTCTTTGGATCGCGGCTGCAACATTGTTTCTTCCCTTGCTTCACGCCCCGGAGCTTCTGAGCCAGACTCGAGAACCCGTGCAGAGCGTGGAAGAGTCTGTATTCGGCTCGCTCGTCAAGCCGGACCAACCCGGTTTCGCTGTCTTGATTCGATATGGCGGAAGAAATGCTTACAAGCGAGCCGAAGGCGTGCGCGATCTTCGTTCGAAAGCGAAGATAGATGCTCGCACCAATTTCCGCCTGGCTTCGTTCACCAAACAATTCACCGCCATGGCCGTCATGCTGCTCGTCCACGACGGAAAACTTCGCTCCGACCAAACGCTCGCGGAGCTCTTTCCCGATTTTCCCGCCTACGGCAAATCCATCACCGTTCGAAACCTCTTGAACCACACCTCCGGCCTCCCCGACTACGAAGACTTGATGGACGCCGTGGAAAAACGGAAGGGGCCGCTGTGGTCACCGGAAAAACAAATTCAAGATGACGAAGTCCTGAAATTGCTGAAGCAGGAAGAGCACGGAAAGTTCGCGCCGGGAACCAGTTGGTCGTACAGCAATTCCGGCTACGTCGTTCTGGGAATCATCATCGCCCGGGTTTCCGGAAAATCGTACGGCGAGTTTCTCCAGCAACGCATCTTTGCGCCGCTGAAAATGAATCACACGCTCGTCTACCAAAGGGGAAAAAATGAAGTTTCGAATCGCGCCTTCGGCCACACCAAAACATCCGGCTCACTGAAGGAAACGGACCAGAGCTCCACTTCCGCCACTCTCGGCGATGGCGCCATCTATTCCAATCTCGAAGATCTCGCCAAATGGGACGACGCGCTGCGCGATCACACCTTGCTCAGCGAAAAGGAAATTCAGCCCGCGCTAACTCCAGTCAAACTCAACGACGGCTCCGAACCCCGCTGGCCCCGCGAGCCCAACGACGATAATCTCCATCCCGGCAAGCCCGTCTCCTACGGCTTCGGCTGGTTCCTCGATCCATTCGAATCAGTTCCGGGTGAATCCAACGGTAGGCACGCGCGAATGTGGCACACCGGAAGCACCATGGGTTTCCGCACCGTGATCGAGCGCTTGACCGAAGGCGACGGCCTAACCGTAATCATTCTTTGCAACCGCACCGATCTCGATCCGGAGAAACTCGCACTGCAAATCGCCAGCTATTATCCGCCGCTGAAGTGAATCACTCCCCGCTCACGAAAGCCCGGAGAGTTTCCCCAGGCCTTTCAACTTGGCGCGCGCGGCCATGCTGCCGTACTGCTTCATCATCGTCCGCATTTGCAAGTACTGCTTCAGGACCGTATTGACATCCTGCACGGTGGTGCCGCTCCCCTTGGCGATGCGCTTGCGCCGCTTGCCGTCAATCACGTTGTGATCGCGCCGCTCCTGGTTGGTCATCGAATTGATGATCGCCTCCACGCGCGTCAGTTGGCCCTCGTCCACCTTCGCGTCCTTCGGAAGATTCTGCAGCGGCCCCATCTTCGGCAGCATGTCCACAATTTTTTCGAGCGGCCCCATCTTTCGAATCTGCTTCAGTTGATCCCGGAAATCCTCCAGCGTGAATTCTTCCTTGCGCAGCTTGCGCTCGAGTTCCGCCGCTGCTTTTTTGTCGACCGTCTGTTCCACGCGTTCGATGAGCGACATGAGGTCGCCCATGCCCAGCACGCGCGAAACGATGCGCTCGGGGTAGAATCCTTCCAGCGCGTCATATTTTTCACCGAGGCCGACGAATTTTACCGGCGCGCCCGTAACTTTGCCGATGCTCAGCGCCGCGCCCCCGCGCGCATCGCCGTCCAGCTTCGTCAGAATCACTCCGGTGAGCCCCAGCCGTTTGTGGAATTCGCCCGCCGACCGCACCGCATCCTGCCCGATCATCGAATCCGCAATAAAAAGCATTTCGCTGGGCTGCAATTCTTTCTTCAGCATGCTCAGCTCATTCATCAAATCATCGTCGATGTGCAGTCGCCCCGCGGTGTCCACCAGCACCACGTCGCTCGCGGAAAGTTTTGCTTCCTTGATCGCGCCTTTCACGATTTCCAGCGGCTTGTCCGTCCCCGTGCCCGGCCACAGCGCCGTCCCCACCGCCTTCGCCACTTGCGCAAGTTGCTCCCGCGCCGCGGGACGATACACGTCCGTCGAAACCACCAGCGGCCGGTGCCCATGCTGCGAAAGCCATTTCGCAAGTTTTCCAGTCGTCGTCGTCTTGCCGGATCCTTGCAACCCGACGATCATCCACACCGAAGGCGGCCGCGAAGCAAAAATCGGCTTCGCATGCTTGCCCAGCATCGCCGCCAGCTCATCGCGAACTACTTTGACAACCTGCTGGTCCGGCGAAAGCTGCAGCATCACTTCGCTGCCGATGGTCTTCGCGCGAATATTCGCAAGCAATTCGTCCGCTACGCCAACGTTCACGTCGCCTTCCAGCAACGCCTCGCGAATCTCCGCCAGCGCGGTGTCCAGGTGTTCATCGGTGAGCTTGCCCTGCCCGCGCAGGTTCTTGAACGTGCGTTGCAGCTTTTCTGTCAGGTTCTCAAACATGGCTCTTAACTACTTTCCCGTGATTGCTGGCTGCTGAAAATCCATCTTAGGCCGCTGATTCATGCCCGGTCAAACGGGCGCGCCCTGCGAGGCAAGTCAAGGCTCGTCCGGCGCATCAATTCGGGTGCCGGCAGGCGTAGAATTGGATTGTCATGGCTGAGCACCCTCAAGGGACACCACCGGCGCCGATCGACCCGCACGAACCTCTTCCTCAGGAAGAAGTGCTGGACATCGTTGAAGAAGCCTCCATGGAGTCGTTCCCCGCGAGTGATCCGCCCGCCTGGAATGCAGGCAGCACAAAGTTGCAATTGCTGAAACGCAGAAAGACGGCTTGATCGGCGCACGGACACAAGCCCAGCGCGTGCCGTAGCCGCAAATCTCAGAGAAACTTTACCAGCGCCTCGGTTGTCTCCTTGGGATTTTCCTCGAGCACCCAGTGTCCCGTGTTCTTGAGCACGACGACGGTCACATCCGAAGCCACCAGCTTCATCTGCTGCGCCAGCGCTTCTCCCAAGGACTTCTCTCCGCCGATCGCCAGAACCGGCATGTTCAATTTGGTTTGAGACAGTTCCGCGAAATCCTTCGCCGCTTGTTGGAATGAAACAAAATACGCCCAGCCCGCTCTCATCCTTCCGGGACGCGCGTACGCCTCGGTGTACGCTTTCCGGTCGGCCTCAGGAATCGAGCGTGTCTTGTCGGCCGCGAAGTTGTTCCAGAAGTGTTCGAAGTACGTGCGCTCGCGTCCTTGCACAAGCGCTTCGGGCGTCGCCCCGTTAAACCGGAAGTGCCAGATCGCTGGGTTGTTGTACACCGCCTCCCAGCCGCCCACTCCCGGGAGGAACGCATCCATCACCACCAGGTTCTCCACCTCCGCTGGGAATTGTGCGGCGTACGCATAGGCGACCATCAAGCCGATGTCGTGACCGACCACTCTGGCTTTCTCCACGCCCAGCGAGCGCGCCAGCGCATGAATTCGAATCGCCGCACTCTTCATGTCCAGCCCTTCCGCCGGAATCGAAGAGTCCCCGATGCCCGGCAGGTCCGGCGCAATCACCGTAAATTTCTCCCCGAGCAGCGGCAGGATCGGAGTCCACATCCGCGAAGTCTCCGCATAGCCATGTAGCAAAATCAGCGCCGCGCCGTGACCACCCGTCGTGTAATGCAGTTTGACGCCATCGACCTCCGCCGTGCGCGAAGCAAAACCCTTGTCCGCCGCATTTGCGCAACTCGCCCCCGAAAATGTAGCCCAGAGAAAAAGTACGCCGCATACAGCAAGGCGTGGAAACAGTCGAATCACACGGTTCATGGAAACCTCCTGGAATTGGTCACCCAGTATACCCGGATGGTGGCAGTGGGTTCCGAGACTAAACTGCTGGAGGCGGATCAGTTTCTGAATACTCGACTTGCCAGGGGTTTCCCCGGAAATATGGGGCAACCTAGAGCTGGGGCGAGGAATCTCTGGTGGTTAACGGGGCGGAAATAGACCAACATACGCCGCTAGATGTGCCCACCTACGAAGAGCTAGACATCCACAAATGAACTCGGAATGTGCTTTGCGCCGCTAAACTGCCCTGCTGCCAGTGGACGTGTAAGGGGCCAATCGGAAAATGACCCCTATCAACAGTCAGCCCGATCTCGGGGACCGGGCGGAGTTTGGGAACATGAGACACTCGTCCTTCAGGTTCGATCGCTAGGGTTTGTGTTTCGCGCTGTGGCCGACTGCTACCAGGAAAATGGCGCTCTTTCCTTCGGCGTGAGGAGAGAAGAAACGGGGCACGTCGTCATCGAAGAAGGTGAGACCCGTGGCGCCCAGCCGCTGGGCGTAGGCGGCTAGATAGAGCTTGCCACCGAGAATGCCCGCTTCGAGTTGCACGGCGCGATATCCTCGATTGCCGAACCGCTGCAAAATGGGCCGCAAGTCCGCTAGAAAAAAAATATCCACGGCCGCGTCCGCGGGCAGTTCCTGCTGCAATCCAAGGTAACCGGCGTCGACGCGGAAATCTCCCTGCTTCAGGCACTCCAGCGCGCCGCGGCTTCGGTGGAAGACGTATGCTCCGGGCGAAAGCCCTTCGACGGCGTGCACAATCAAGTAAAGATGATTGAGCTGGGCTCCGGCCGGATCGAGGAAATCTGCCGGCACGCCGCGGGTCGCGCGGTCCAGCATCGTGGAAAGCTGCGCCAGGGTGATTGCGCTCCGCGCAAACTTGCGCGTGGAGCCGCGCCGCTGAATGACCTGCTCGACAGAGTCGCGCGGCATTTCCGCATCGGACAAAGGCTTGAGCGAAATAATTGGCCCCGCGGGCGGCGGAGAATCTGTCACCGGAGCGCGCCCGCGCCACTCCTCCATTTCTTCTTTCGAATCGAGCGAAGACGCTGCGTGCATCTCCCGCATCAGCGGATAGTCCACTTCGCGCTGCGAGAGCGGCACGGTTTCAAGTCGAAGCGGCAATATTTCTGCAGGTGCTTTCGGCGGGAGAGCATCGGCGTGGCCGAGAGCCACCAGCGAAAAAGCCACTTCACGCTGGGTATCCACATCCAGCAGACGGTTAACGCTCGCGTCTACGAAGCCGCACACCACTTTAGCCGGCAGGCCCAGCGCCGTGGCCACCGCGAGCAGATTCGCGAGCAGCGTGCCATTATCCCAGCCGAAATGCCGATAGGTGCGTGCCTGATACTTCCATGCGTTGCGCCAGTACGTGCAAGTACAAATGATAGTGAGCGGCGCATGCGCGATGGCCGCTTCACCTGTAGCTGCAACCAGAGCACCGCGATAATCCCCGGCGCGCAGCTTGCGTAAGCCAAACTCTGCAGGACCGAAATGATAGACGCCGGCCTCCAAGCTGCCCAGCTCGCCGCAAACCAGATACAGCTCAACCTCGTAGAGCGCCCCGGTGCAGGCGGCCGCGCGAAAATAAATTTCGCCCCCGGAATATTTCCTCCTTCGCGTGATGCCCGCGGAAAGGTACAGCAACTGCGCCACCGCCTCCAGATCTGGACCTGCGTTGGTCTGGGCAGAAACTCTCTCAGCGATTGCCGAAAGCGCCGCCACCCCGCTCTGGCGCACTTCGCCCGGCAAGTGCATCGGCTCCAGCGTCGGATAAATCTTGAACGGCAGCGGCTGGTTGCTCCAGTCCATGAAATGCGTGTTGCTGCGGATGCTGGCGTAGGAGTGCTTGGTGGCGTTGTGATAGTTCCAGGCAGCGTCGGAATTGCGGTTGTCGGTCATGCTCGTGATGATCCGTCGTCACAGTCCAGAGGAAGCATATCAGCTTGCGGCGTCGCGCATTCGAACGAGGGTCGCGCATGGCGGCGTTGAGGCCGCGCAGGCCTATGCTAGACTATCGCCTTTCGCGCAGGTCCTGCCCGCACAGGACCTTGATCGTCGTCACGGAGGCTCTCCCAAACATGCTCTCCTACTGCTTGCGTGTCGTTTGTCTCATCCTCCTTATCTCTAGCACGGCCTACGCCCAAACGGCGATCGAAGGCACAGTGCGCAACGCTGCGGGCCAACCCGTGCCGAATGTATCTGTCTCGCTGCAACACCGGGACGGCGGAACTGCTCTCACTACGGTCTCGGACAGCGATGGAAAGTTTCGTTTCTCAGGCGTGGAAGGCGGAGCCTACATAGTGCAAACGGAAGCTGCGAACTACTTCAAAGCCACTTACGAATTCGTGCTGCGCCCGCGCCAGCCGATTTCGCTGAACATCGAACTGCAAGCGAAAGAAACCCTGCGGCAAAAAGTCGAAGTTCAGTCCAACTACCTGACCATTGATCCTGAGAAAACCGGGAGCTCTTACACGTTTACCCGCCAGGATCTCGAGCGGCTGCCCGAACCCCTGATCGAGAGCACCAACGATTTGGTCAACAATCTGATGCCTGGTGCCAGCGACAGCCACGACAATTTCTTAGCCGTGCGCGGAACCGAATTTTCGCTGCACGAATTTGTCAACGGTGTCTCTTTCCTGGATAACGCGCAGCCGCAATTTTCTCCCGGCGTCAGCCCGCAAATTTTCGAAACTGTGGACCTGATGACCGGAGGATTCACTCCCGAATATGGCAACCGGTTCGGCGGCGTGCTCGACATCACCACGCGATCCGGCGCCGATCTTGGCGGACACGGCGACGTGAATTTTCGAGGAGCGTCAGTCGAGAATTACGACTTCAACGCGGACTACGGCGGGCAAGCCGGCAGGCTCGGCTACTATTTTTTCGTCGATGGATTTACGTCCGGACGCTACCTCGATCCTCCCGAGCCGAAACAGCTTTTTGACTTTGGCAAAGGGTCGCGGGCCACGGCGCAATTCGACTGGCGCGCCGGAAACAACGACTCGATCAAACTTTTGCTGATGGGCTCGGGCACCAATTTTCAGCAGCCCAACATTACCGATGATCAGGCAGTTGGCCGTGACGCGCAGCGGCACCTTCGCCAGTACACCGCGATACTCGGTTGGCTGCACACGTTTTCTCCGCAGACTCTGCTTCACACTTCCATTTACGAACGCACGAGCTCCGACCACGTGCTCCCTACGACCGATCCCGTTACGCCGCTTTCGTCGGCGTCGCGCGCGGCGTTCACTCTCGGAATCAAGAGCGACCTTTCACATTCCTGGCGCGGACATTTTTTCAAAGCGGGGATCGACTTCGTACGCCTGCGCGAAGGCGAAAGTTTTTTCTTCGACGGCCGGGGCGACCCAGATGTTTTTCCATCGTTCCAGGGTTGGGGCAGGGGCGGGCAGGCCAGCTTTTACGTGCAAGATCATTTTTCGCCCATTCGAAACCTGACCGTCGATCTCGGCCTTCGCTACGATCACTTCGATCTCGTGGACGCGGATCAGCAAGCCAGTCCGCGCGTCGGCCTCGCGTACCACCTCACAAAGACCAAATCGGTGATTCACGCGGCGTACAATCGTTTGTTCTCACCGTCTCCTATCGAATATTCCTTGCTCGCCAGTTTTATCGGGCACAACGCCGTCAATCCGGCCCAGCGCGTCGGCAACGTGCGTCCTTACACACAGCACTATTACGAAGTAGGATGGGCGCAGGAAGTTGCGCCGCGCGTGAGCCTGGAGCTGAATGCGTATTTGCACACCGGCCGGAACAGTTTTGAAAACCACGAAATTTCAATCTCGCGGATTTTTGTGCCCATCAATTTCGATGCCGCTCGTTCAAAAGGCATCGAGCTCGTCGCGAACATGCGCCAATTGGAACGCTTCGGAATTTCCGGACGATTGCAATACGCGCTGGCGAAAACTTATTTTTACGGCCCGATCACCGGAGGCTTCGCCGGCGACGAACCGCTGGTCGCGGGCGAAAAAATTATTCCCGCCTTTGATCAGACGCACACTGGGACGGCGCAGATTTTTTATCACAACCAGTGGCGCGGATTCTGGGCGGGAAGCGCGATGCGCTACGGCAGCGGCACCATCATTGAACACGGCCCGCGGCTGCCGCAGCATTTTACCTCTGACCTCGCGGCCGGACTGACGCTCTGGAAAACCGAGCCGCGCTACCTGGATCTGGAATTCGACATTACCAACGTCAGCAACAGCATCTACAAAATCGCTAAAGAGAGCGAAGAAATTCCCATCCAGTACGCGCCGTCACGCACGGTAGGCGGCAGCTTGAAATTTTATTTCTAAGCGCTTGACGCAGTGACAAGCTTCTGCGCTTGGCCCGCGGAAAACAGAGCAGGCATTCGTGCTGTGCGCGGGGCTGCCTGCCCTGTTGCGTTCAACAACACCAGCCAAGAGCCCGTCAAAAAAAATGGAAGGCCAACACTCGGTTAAATCCTAGGACGCGCCTAGCGCGGGCTAGGTTACAGCGTGCCTGTTCAAAAATTCTTGGAGGGCACGCCAATCAGCCGGAGTGCCCTCCAAGATTAAAAGTTAATGCCTAACTTCTTAGCTCTTCGGGGCCCAGGCGGAGGCGACCAGGTCATGATCGAAGGCCGGGGGCACCTGCTTGAAACAGGCGTAGCGATAGAGCGCGGCGTTGAAGACGCCCTGCACCGCGGACATGAACACCGAGAGCAGGAGGAAATAAAGAATCATCAAGACCGTGCCGACGAGCAGGCCCTTGATCCCACCGAGAACCATCGCGGCAAACCACAGGCCGATCCCCGGCAGCATGAGCACCAGAGAAACCAGGCCGAGGCTGAATCCGCCCATGACTTTCTCACCCCAGGTATCGCGGAACAGTTTCGAGGAGCGCTTCACGGCTTGGATCGGCGAGAGGTCCTCGAAGGCCAGCACAGGAACGACGAAGTAGCAGGCCAGCGTCCAGACGACGCCGATGATGCGCATGATGAGGCGGCCGACGATGCCCATGCGCTCTTCGAGAGTTCGCAGGATGACGCCGACGGTGGCGGCGACGAGCGCCCACTGAAAAATGGTGCCCTTGCGCGCCCAGGCCAGCTCGAGGCCATCGCGGAACGTCCACGTGCCGCCCATCAAACGGCTATTGGCGACGCCGACGAGCGCGACGTTAAAGAAAACGATCACAAAATAGTTGGCGACGTACAGGGAAAACATCCCCAGCAGGAAAACCGGAGACTGATTCGGATTGAAGCGTTCCCCGGCCGCCGCGGCGGAAGTCATCGCCGGCAGCATGAGGACTGCGCCGCCGGTGGCGATGATGGCCGTGACAAGCAAACAAGCGATAGCCGACAAAACCGGGAACAGCATCAATTGTTTATCGGAACGGAGAATCGCGAAGCTCTGCTTCACGAGCTCCCAACTGCGAGAAAATTTACCCATCACACCCTCCCATGCAAAAGAAAGAAGGAACGGTGACCCGTAGGCAGTTTGTTGGAGGGAGCGGTTCGCTCCAATAGTACGGAGGATGCACGTCCTCGGGACAGGTAACCGGTCGGGCAAAGAGCTGACTGGTGACAAAGATGATGACTGGTGATCCGTGACTGGTGACTGGTGGACCCGAGAGCGCCGGGGTAGGCCGGTGACTCGTGAACCCACAGGCTGCGTGTTTTTGGCAATGAGTGCGGAAGAGTATGAAAGGAAATGGGATAGATCTGAGAATCGTTGTCCGAGCGTCTGAACGCTGAGGGTGGATAGGGACCTCCACACCCCCTATCCGATGCATGAATATCAAAACAAAGGGGATAGAAAATGGGGAATTTGTAAGTAATTGAACATGAAGGGGATAATTCGGGGATTCGGCGGCACGATGGAACGCCGACCCAGGAGAGGGCTGGTTAACCATAACACCCCCTCCCCCCATGTTTTTCATAAGTGTCATTTAGGGCCTGCGGCCCGCGAAACTTCATGAAAATCATTCCGAGGTAAGATCGCAACGGCCCGGAGCGGCGAGGTCGATGTCACAGTGGAAAAGTTGAGACCGTGTAAGTGTCTGATCCGG